>Ga0325403_1000391_pt1 | contig 29602 bp, 19 predicted proteins | sample PopdelMetagenome_19_FD_205665 | JGI IMG/M metagenome (GOLD analysis project Ga0325403, IMG submission 205665) | Populus deltoides microbial communities from Bellville, Georgia, United States - Xylem-PdKOR-R4 | ecosystem: Host-associated > Plants > Phyllosphere > Stem > Wood/Secondary xylem... | reverse complement strand
TGACACTCCTGCACTTGGGATAAGACATCAACTCTTTGATCGTGTCACTCACTAATCGGAAAAGCATGAAAACTTGATAAGAGAAGATTCGGGCCTAAAAATGATAAACTTCGGGGAAGGGTTCTTCATAGAAGTTATAGCTAGGGATGTTAGCTTTCCAACAAATTCAACCTCGCTTAATTTGAAGCTCCAGAACTCCAAATATAGGTAAATATCTGAGGAGAGGTCAAGTTGTCACCTCTGCTGGCAAATTCGACCAATTGACAGAATAGGGAAACATAGTTGTGTTAGGGGCAGAATCAGACTTCTTTCACTAAGGAAATGTGTGGTGTCGTGTCTTAGGTTTCAAAGGAAATATGTCATATTCAAAACCGAATTGGTGATGATAGTTATAATTTAATAAAGAATAATGATCTAAAGGGATATAATGGGAAATATAAATGTAAAGGAAACAATTGTTAAAAAGAAGTCAACATTGTCGTTATTATTATTGTTATTGTTGTAAAGAAAATGTAACAGAGTAAGAAATGATGTGGTATACCTGTAGATTCAGGAGGGACCTTAGAAGGGTCACAACAACAACAACAAGGAAGCGTGAGCTGAGCTTCTGCAACAAGTAGGTATTCTACACATATATCTTTCTTAAATATACATAATTATGAAAGCTTGTTTAATTTTTAGATTTTATATATAAATGTTTCCAAAAGGAAAGCATCTAATGAAATGAATGAGAAATGGAAATAGACTTGATTAACTATTTTGCTGGGGAATAGTTAATGATACCAATAGGTTCCATTGTTATTGGCATTTTTCTGGATTAGATTAGTCGGTTTCAAGAACCAGAGGCTAATGATGTAGTAGGGTTTACTAAAATCGATATGATCATCCCGGAACATGGGGGATATTGAACTTGATGAACTATTATGGGTTAGGAATAGTTAATGATATCGATGGGCTATATCGATATTGGCATTTCCATGCAACTTGATTAGCTATTTCTGGTATGGAGGCTATTGATGTCAAGGGTCCATATGATTAGCTATCCGATGATATTTCAAAGTATTGTTGGGACTTGATTAACTATTTCGGATTAGGAATAGTTAATAATATCAAGAGGATGTATTGATATCGACATTTATGATAAATTTGATTAGTCGAATCTGGTGAGGGAGACTAATGATACTAATAGAATTTATTAGTATCGGCATTACCATTCCAAGGTTTTGGGAAGAAATAAGAAAAAAGGATTTGATTAGCTATCCGATGAATGATGGTTAATGATACCAATAAATTGGTATCAACACTTTCTTGGAGAAATTGTCCTTCGGTATAAATATGTGATATTGGTTGGAGATTACGAATGGAATGGAAAACGTTAGTGAATTCTTGAGAAAGAAATCTTAAAAAGGACTAAGTAAGAATTGTAGGGAAATATGAATGAATATTAGTCTTGAATAAATTGCTTGATTACCAATATTACTAGTGTTTTCCATGATATTTATATTTCATTGTTGTATTTGTTTCAGGTTCATCACACTCACAACAGGAGTGATTTTCAAATCTTTCTATCCTTTAGTTATCTAGCTTTAGGTGAATACTTATGTATTTTGTATCTTAAGAAATTGTTACGACTTGAATTGTAATAATATCTTTTAAATTGAATGTATGAACTTAAATTTTATTTTCATGTATTTATAATCTACATATATGTGTGTTTACTTAATTAGTATCATTCAATACTTCATTTTTATTATGTTAATGATTGAGAGATTGTGATTCCATTGATGTTGATTGTTGGAATTGAGACCCAGGATGACTAGGTCGTGAGTGGATAATGGTTACTAGAAGTGTAACAAGTTGTTGTCGATAATTTGGGACCTCTCAGTATAGACAAGACTCTGTCAAAATTTCAGTAGAAATTTTGGTGAACCCTTGTATGGATTTGATTTAAAATAAAATAAAATAAAAAATTATCATGTTTTTTCCTAAATTATGAATAGTATGTTGTTCTAATAATTGGGATATTACAGAGAATATTTTGAACTTAAAAAAAAGACAGCAAAAAAGGAGAAATTCGAGATATCTTAAACTCTTTAAGAGGGGTGGATTGTAATATCTCATATCGACGGGTGAGGAGTTGGTAGTTGGCCTTAATAGTAGTGATGGTTACTAACTTATTAGACACGCTTTGGGGCCGTGCGTGATCACCAAGAACAAATCTGTGGGCGGTAAGGCCCAAAGCAGACAATATCTAGCAGGTTGGGCCAAGCTGTTACATTTGGTATCAGAGCCAACCTCATTGCCTGTCTAGTTGTGCCAACAGGGTCGTTGGGCTCCTTAAGGGGGGTGGATTGTAATATCCCATATCGGCGGGTGAGGAGTTGGTAGCTGGCCTTATTAGTAGTGCTGGTTGCTAACTTGTCAGACGCATTTTGGGGTCATGCGTGGTCACCAAAAACAAATCTGTGAGGGCGGTAAGGCCTAAAGCGGACAATATCTGGCAGGTTAGGTCAGACTATTACAAAGGATGCTTTTTAGGTTTGGAAAAACAAAGGCACCTTTAGATTTGTTTAGTATTGAGTTTCAACAAGTCATTTTCCAAGTAATCTACTAAAATACAAGTTAAAAAACCTAATTTATAATTAAAAAAGTCTTAAAATAAAGCTAAAAATAATAAAAGATGTCTAAATTAAATAGGAAAAATAATCCTAAATTAACTAGGAAAATATTACAAATCTCGAGCAGTAACTTTTGAACCTTATTTGAAGGCCTTTCTAAACTTTAATGGCTAAGAAATCTTAACCCTATATGAAATAGAGTCTTTAGAATCACCTAAAACAATTTTAGCTCAATCTAGCAACCAGATTAAAAGTTATGCCCAATAATATAAAGCTATATTTTAGAGAAAAATCTCTTATATTAGTTTTCTTGAGTTGGAAAGAACTCATTCACGAGTTTAAATTGCTCTTACCCTGATCTCATGGCTATCCAATCAAAATTTATCAACACATAACATGTTTTTCCTTGTCATTAGAAGCATCATACTTGCTAGTAATATGCTCATCCTCCCCGGCAACGGATTCAATCTTAGTGTTTTGTTGAAAACTATATTTGGTAACTCTTGTAGCCACCTTCTCAAACTCCAAACCAACCAGAGACTTAGCACTATAAAGACTAAACACTCTTATATCTTTTTATATTATACCAATAAGATGTGTGATGGTTTATCTATTGGGAGAACTTTTGGACAATTAATTACTTTACAACTTTTATTTATAGTCCAAGAACATCAACGTGGACCCTTTCAATTTTAAAATTATCCTTAAGCTACGTGGACCCTTTCAATTTTAAAATTCTCCTTAAGCACATATGAGACACATCCTTCATAATGTGCTTCATCAAAAATCATCTCTAACTACATCTATTTTGGTTCCATTCTCCTAGATAGTTTTATTATTAAGATCATAGTCAATATACTTACGAGTGTCACTACCAGAAATTCGCTTAATACCAATGGAATTGCCGACGGAATATTTTCGTCGGCAATTTGAGGTCGCCATTACCGACTGAATTTAATTCGTCGATAATTTCATCAGTAGACACCGATGGTCAAATTCCGTCGGTATCTACCGATGAAATTACGGATGGAATGTTGAGAATATATAAAAAAAAATGGGCGGTTCGCTAACGTGGAGGTTTATTGCAGGTATTTTTTATCGACGGAATCACCGAGGGATTCAAAACGTCAACTCCATATAGTGACGTGAGTATGTTAAGTTTGTTAACAAAGTTAACAAACTTAGTTTTTTCATTAATGTAAGTTTGTTAAGGTTTTAGTTTTTTCTTTTAAATTATAACATAATTTATGAACAACTAATCAATATTTCATTAATTTAATTTATTTTCAGGTTCACAAACATTGAGGCCGCCCGAGTAATATTATCAGTGTTTAAATCGTCAATGGAGATTCCATTATTTCAATGGAGTCAGGTATCTAGAGATCCTGAATGGATACCTCAAATCGATGTATGGTTTAACAGATTTGAGGTTGGTGTTAATTTCTAAATTCCAACTTATTTCTAATAATTTATTAATATAATTGTAAATAAATTATCATTTTTATTTATCTAATTATTTATACACAGCACAAATTCGCCCGGGACAGGGCGCATGACAAAGTTGTGAGGAGGGTGTAGGAAAATCACGCGGCAACTAGGTAACATCGAAAACAATACAAGATGTTTTTAGAAAACAATTTATGTTTCAACATCTAATTTCTCGCTATAGAAGTAGGTTGCGTGATTTTTGGTATGAATCACAAAAAAGGCAAAAAAACCGCGAGAGATAAGGGCCTCCAAGGCGGAACGACGTGGCAGTTTGGAAAGATTTCAAACCGATATACATCCCGGAAGATATATGGCCGCACTATCTTGAGCACGTGACATCTGAGCGGTTCACACAACACTCACAGTCCGGCGCTGGCAACCGGAATCAACCAATTCATGGCTCGGTGACAACGCACACCAGCGGCTCCATTCTGTTTACTGCACATGCGAAACAGATGGTAAGATTAATTTAAATGAAATATATTGTTAAATTAATTTGTTGTTAATTAATCTTTTTTCATTATAGGCTACGTCTCTTGGACGTGAGCAAGCCTGATGAAGCTGTTTGTGGAGATGCACGTGCGGAGTCAAGACCGCCAAAAGGGGGTACAATAGTTCGTTGACAACCGTGCTTAACACTTCGTGGTATGTTTGTTCAACCATTTTATTTTGTAAGTTATTATTTTTATTGAAATGAATATGATGATTACTTTTTTTTATTTTCAGGAAACCTATAATAGCCGGTTAAGGGAGAGATATGGGGACTATCCTTTGACTCGTCCGGAATTCGATCCGGATTTGTGGATGGAGGTTGGATCGTCTGGTGGACCCAATAAAAATTGGGTTTACGAGCTCTCCAACACTACGGCTGAGAACTTGTAGGCAGCCCGTAGTGTTTCAACCGTTGGGAGCTTCCAATCAGTATCGAGCACCCAATCTAAGGAGTTTGTGGCCTTGTAGCAACACACGACTTATCTCATCAAAAAATATGATCACCTATCAGCGGAGTATGCACAACTCAAAGCGAATCATGAACAGCTTCGCGAAATGGTCATAAACATGGCATCACAGAGTGGTGATATATGTGCGCCTCATCCTTTTTGGCCGTATAACCACCAGCCTCCTCGTCCTTCTCCTCCTCCAGCTCCACCTTTATATTAATTTGTAATAAATACTATTTACCTTAAGCAAGAATTTTAAAGAAAAGTTTTTGGTAGGAACCTTAGAGAAGTTCGGCCAAGACACGAATTTCTTGGTGTGTATTCATATTGAAATTTACATATGTTAAGGGAACATCTTTGATTAAATATATGTAGTTATTTGCATGAAATATTGATGAAAGATTGAGTTTATTGAATTCTTAATTTTTAAGGATTTGAATGTTAGTAAAGGAAAAACCCTGGTTCTTGTTAAATACATGAACGTAGATGAGGATGAATTATGATCAAATGGTTCCGTGCTGAAAATAAAATGAAAACCATTAGGAATTCTAGGGATAGAGGATTTGACAAAAAAAAAGAATTTAATGGGAAAGTGTTTTGTTGGAATTCTTGATGAATTAATGAATTTAATACAACCTATAGGGTGCAGGATCAAAGAATTTCCATTACCTTGAAACATATAGGAAAAATTTGAATTTTGATTTTAGGGTTTATGTTGAGAACTTGGGGAAACTGAAAACTAATGAGAAAATTGATCAATAGGTATAGAAATGAAGTACTATTAAGTAAGGAGTTGTTTAAAATTTTTTTAAAAATTTTAAAATGGTTCCATGCTGAAAATAAAATGAAAACCATTAGGAATTCTAGGGATAGAGGATTTGACAAAAAAAAAAAAAGAATTTAATGGGAAAGTGTTTTGTTGGAATTCTTGATGAATTAATGAAGTTAATACAACCTATAGGGTGCAGGATCAAAGACTTTCCATTACCTTGAAACATATAGGAAAAATTTGAATTTTGATTTTAGGGTTTATGTTGAGAACTTGGGGAAACTGAAAACTAATGAGAAAATTGATCAATAGGTATAGAAATGAAGTACTATTAAGTAAGGAGTTGTTTAAAATTTTTTTAAAAAATCTCAAAGAAGAAAGGAGGATAGGTTTGACCAATTTGGGTTATACATAAGTGATTGTTTTTTGTTTGAATTTGAGAAAAAATTATTGTTGAATGAACCTTATTAGTGTGATAAATATGACTTCTTGCATAAAGTTTAAAGAATTCTTGAATTTCTTGATTATTTTAATTTTAGAGTTAGAAAGATTACGGAGAAGGCATATCTCCTTAGGATTTAAAAATCTTTATAAATATGTGTGATGATTTAATAAATTCTTGTCATAAATTTTAAAGGGAGATCCATTAGGCAAAGGGGGAGGGGTGTTCAGCCAAAATGGCCACCCATGGGAGAATGCATTGTTGTATTGAATTTCTTGATTTTTAATGTTTATTGATAGTTGATTATGGAGTAGTTGATTCTTGCATATAATGTGGAAGAAAGAACTAAGTTCTTGGATTCTTGAATTTCATGATCTTGAATGACTTTTAAGAAAATTACCATACATGTAAATTGATTAATCAATATGTTGCAGAGGTTAATCATTTGTAAATAACAAAGGGAATTGAAGACAACTCTTGGAAAAAAAACCCCAAGGTGTTAATTTCAGTCAAGATGATTATGATCATTGGATGTGTTATTGTGACTGGATGATATTGTTTGTTGGGTTTGAAGTTGTATGTTTCGAAAGAATTGTGTGGGGTGTATTGTGAGATTTGGGGGAGGAGATGGTGATCCATTTTAGGTGAAACATGGTTGTAAAAATAGCTATAATATGTGTGTTAATGGCTGATTTAACACCCCAACATGGAGAAGAAAATGGATGTTACGACAACTTTAAATTTGAGAGATATGAGGGTTAAATGGGGTATTTTAGGTGCACAAATCGAGGCTGTTGTAAAATAAAGGATTGTTTTGGCACCCTAAGAAGATGAAAATAAGGGCTGAAGTAGCAGTCCTGATTTGGAAAAGTTTAGAAACTCTTTTATGACCAAAAATGCCTAAAATAAGGCAGTTGTGATAGCCTTATTGTGGGATGTAAGGGGACTGATTTGGGCAATCCTAAAACTTAATTAACATGGGGAATTTTGGTGATTAAAATGTGGAAAGGAAAACATAATGCATGTGTGCATGTAAGTAGCTTGCATGAAGATATTGTTATGATTGCAAAACTTTGGGTGTTGGAAACCTTAAGCATAAGGTGTGAAAATGTAAGGGATAGAATTCATATGCAATAAGTACTTAAATTGTTGAAAAAATTACGAAGAAAATTCTTAATATTTAAAGAGTGCACTTAATGTAAGACTTTGTGTGATGTAGAAGAGGCATCAGTTGCGGAACCCCAAGCAAGAAAGATCAGACTAGTGAGGGAATCATGTAGATGTTTGTCACCTCATCCTTTTTAATTTTTCAGTATTATATACAAGTATTAATTTTTAAAAGTTGTATATTGGTGATGAGTTACATGTTGCTTGGTAATGCATTGGTAAAAGACTAATGAAATCTTATTGTGATATGTATCGTGACAATTGTGTTGCGGTATGGTAGCCAGCCATATAAGTGGGGCTAAGATTGATATCTAATAATGGTTATATTGAATGAAATGTTGTATGGAAACTAACCTCAAGGAGGGGTTTAGCTTGTAAATATGTATTTAAGATACAAGTATGCATGAGTTATATTTATGGAAGCTAGCTATATGAGTGGGGCTAGGATTGAGGTCCCTATAAAGACGTGTTGGATACATATTTTATGTATAGAAGTCATCCATATGAGTATGACTTTAAATGGTTATTTCAGGTTGACCATAAGAAATGGGGTCAATTTTCTTGTATCGGCCACAGGTATGGGGATAGATGTTGAATAATAGTCACCCGCATGAGTAGAGACCAAAAAGATGTTTGGTATACATCTTCGGCATAGATGTGGGTGGACATGGATTACTTGTTGATTATGTTATCGTACCTCTAAAGGGTGATTAAAAAGGGTTTTAGAGTAAAGATATTTATGTTGTGGGCTACTTATTTGTGTTAGTGTAAGAAACATCATTATAGGCCCATGCTTTATAAAAGGGATCAACCAAAAGATTGGAGGTTATGTGCTTTATGTTGAATCCTAGAGTTATGTGGATGAATCATTATTTAAATGCAAGATTAATATGTTAAGGTGTTATGTTACTAGTTGGTAGAGGTAAGGTGTATGGTAAATTAAGGTCAAATTATGTTAAAAAGCTAAATGGTTTGTAAGTATCATCTGTATATGTAAGAAAATGTCATTGTTGTATGTTGAATGATTAATATTATGTTATGAAATATAACTATTATCCTTATTGTTTAGCATGTTTTATTTTTTACAGGTTCATAATGTGCACCACAAAATTAGATGACTTGATATAATGTTTAGTTGTAGGATTTCCTAAATGTTTTCATCTAGTTGTAGGATTTTCATGCTTATGTTTATTTTGATAATTTTGAAGGATTGTACAAATAAATCACAAAACTATTATGGTTTAATATTATTCTTTTTATTATGAAGTTATAATGATAATGATGACATCAACTTTATACAATTAATACAATAATTTTTTGGTTGCTTTTCTATTTTAAATATATGATGTTGATTTTTTAAGTTTATTAATCTTACATGGTTATTATTCTATCTGAATTTATTGTCTTTTAATTTCATGGTCGATTATGGCTAGGGTTAAAGATGAATATGTATTCATGTTATTATAGTGATGTTCCACTTATTTTAATGTGTGATCACATATCATCTATGAGGGGTGTTACATCATCACATTAAAAAAGAAAATATAGAGCATAATTTTTAACCAACTCAATATTGAAGGATGGAATTGAAAAAAAAAATTATTTTTAAAAAAATCCAAATAAAAAAACAATTAAAATAATGAGGATCAAATTTGACATAAAAACAAAATAATGTAAGATGATGTTCGAACTAATCCGAGTTAGCATGACAAATTCGCAACCTAGATTATAAGGTTGGGTTACCCTCATATAATGACAAAAAAAAAAGAAGTTTAATCTTATGTAAACCCTATGTTGATGAAATTGAAAAATAAAAATGATGCAAAAAAAAGGGACCAATCTCAACCCAAGTTAACATTTCATACTTTTGACCTGAATCACGATACTGGGATCAACGCACAAAAAAAATGAAGTTTAATCTTTAACAAATCTAATGCTGAAAGAAGTAATTGAAAAAAGAAAATCACTTTCAAAAAAGGAACCAAAGAAAAAAAAAACAATTAAACGAACAAGGAGCAAATCTGACATGAAAATAAAATGAAATAAAATAATAAAAGATGAAATTGAAAAAAATGATATAAAAAATAAATAGATATCAAAAGAATAAGGACTAAATTTGATATAAAAATCAAATATGACTAAATGCTAAGTGATAAGATTGAAAAACAAATCAATCAAAAATTGATTCAAAACAAATAAAAAGTAATCAAAAGAATAAGGACTACAATTGAAATAAAATCAAAATAGGAGGACAACTTTTAATTTTGGTTTTGATTGGGCCAACGCGATATTTTAGGATAAAAAAAAAGAAAAGAGAGGGGAAATTCAATCATGACCAAACCATTATGTACGAGTCGCTCTATAAAATATGCCACCATTTGACTCTTTAGATGAGATAGTGGTTAGTTCTTTTTGGTTGTTGGAAGACACTAGTGTTGCTTGAAGAGTACAGTGTCTCTTCCATGCTTTAATATTTTTTTAAAAATAATATTTTATATTTTAAAATTATTTAATTGCTCTGAATAATTTTTTTTATAATTATTAAAAAAAATTCAAGTAGACATAAAAAAAAGCAAGCCTAAGAAATTTTAATTTGGAAGGTAATTTAATTATTTTAATTTTTAAATTAAAACGAAATTCTGAAAAATATTAAATGAATTTTGCTTTTACATTTTATTTAGTAATTTTAATATACAATAAAAATATCAGACGAGTAAGATGACGCTTGTAAATTTGGTGACAAAAAGGTCTTAAGGAGAGACTATATTACTCTTCAAATCAAATCATTTAGTTTTGTTGTAAAAGGACAAAATGGTCATTTACTATGCTAATCCTGAAATGTGAGTGTGTTAGGTTTTTTTGTTTTAATTATTGAACTGCACGAATATTCAGTTCCTTGTCAGATTCTAGTGTCTCTCATTATTTTCATTTATTTTTATCATTTGGGTTTCTTTTCTTTTTCTTTTTTTTTTCATAAAAGATTGGAGTTTCGCCAACTTTATACAAAAGAATCCTCAAATATTTACTTAACAGGAAATTCTTGTTAGAAAGAAAAGAGAGGCAGAGATCAACAAGAGCTGTTTAGCCATCCATCCATGGCTGCGAAAATGGGATCTTTTAGGCACTCATTAGCCGAGAAAAGAGAGAGACTTCTTTCAACAACTAAGGGTTACTCAGAGATTGTCTTTCCTAATATTCAAGAAGACCTAGATGAACCCACAAGAACTTGTTGCAGATATAGATTCTTGTCTGATAAGATTGTTGGACTTTGTAAACAAGTTCAAGATGTTGCTTCTAGAGGATATCAAATGGGAAAATCTGATCCGAGAAAGATTGTTTTCTCTGCTAAAATGGGTTTGGCTTTGATGCTCATTTCTTTGTTGATTTTCTTGAAGGAGCCAATTAAAGAGCTCAGTCAACACTTTGTTTGGGCTATTCTTACTGTTGTGGTTGTCTTTGAATTCAGCATAGGTAAGTTTGATTGGTTCTGTCCTTTTCTTTTCCTTGTGTTTGTCTGTATGGTTTGGTTGATTTTGTTATATGGGTTACTGTTAAATGTTTGTCTGTGTTTCTGTATATATGTCCGGGGTATTCTAATGAAAACGGTCTTGAGATTCTTCTGTAGTGGTACTTTTTTGGAGTATTCATTCAATTTGTGTGTGTGATTATGCTTTTTGATTTTGGATTGTGAAAGAATTTTTCTGTGTATTTGTGTCACGCGTACATTGATGTAAATGTATATAGATTCTAATTGTGTAATTCAACTCTCTAATTCAATTTATGGGTAGTACTTTTGGTGAAATTCACTTTGTTTCAGGTTTAATTACTGATTTTCATTAAGGATCTAAGTAGATTCTTCTAAGTTCATATGCACTTCCCTTTTTTTATGCGTTGAGCATTCTATTAAATTTTATAAAAAGACCAATGAGTTTGCTGATACATATATCACTATAGGCTCTTGTGAATTGGATAGAATTTGCATCGCCTAATTCTATTAAATTGATAAGGTTGCAAGCATAATGAGAATGGAAATATCATGGGGTGATGGTAATGGATATTGATAAGAATCTTTGGTCTAATTGAAAGGATTTATAGTGCCAACTTATAAAATTATCCCAAACTTCTCCTTTAGACGTTTCCAGCCATCGTTTTGTTCACAGATTCAACAAAGTTTACTGGTCTTGAGAGCAACTAATAAATGCAAAATTGCTGGGTAAGCCTTCTTTAGTTTTACAGCCTTGTGCTTTGAAATTGAAGCTCATGTTGGCTTAATCCCAAATGACCCAACCATCTTAGCTTTACATGGTGTGGCCTTGAGTAAATCTTTTATCAGATGCATTTTAATCATTGTCAAACATAAGCAAACACATTCATTTCAGTTTCATCGCATCCTTTTTTTTCTTAATTCCTTCAGGAGCTACCCTTAGCAAAGGATTGAACCGAGGGATTGGGACATTATCAGCTGGAGGGCTTGCTCTGGCAATGGCAGAGTTGTCTCATTTGGCTGGAGCGTGGGAGGAAGCTGTTATTATTCTTAGCATCTTCTCAGTAGGTCTGGTTTTGCATCCATTTTTACTTAGTGAGACTTGCCATTCTTTCTCCTCCATGTTATTATGTGTCTTGCTTTCTGATATGCTTTGTTGTTGCCAGGGTTTTGTGCAACTTATGCAAAACTGTACCCGTCAATGAAGCCTTATGAATATGGATTTCGAGTCTTCTTGTTGACATACTGTTTCATAATGGTATCTGGGTATAGGACTGGGGAATTTAACCATACAGCTATATCACGATTTTTGCTTATTGCACTGGGTGCTGGGGTTGGCTTGGCAGTAAATATATTGATTTATCCCATCTGGGCGGGGGAGGATTTACACACCTTGGTGGCAAAAAATTTCACGAGAGTGGCAAATTCATTAGAAGGTTGGCATGCACTATGTTCTCAATTCATTATCTCATTCATGTTGATTAAATTAGCAAATTTCACTGCAGAAGTCTTGTCTTTTAGCTTCATTTATTCAGGCTGTACTAATTTCTATGAGCTATGTTTAGGTTGTGTTAATGAGTACCTCAACTGCACAGAATATGAAAGGATCCCCTCAAAAATCCTTACATACCAAGCTTCTGATGACCCACTCTATAGTGGCTACAGAGCAGCTGTAGAATCCACAAGCCAAGAGGATGCTCTGGTATTTCTTCAACACAATATGCAGCACCTGAGACCCAATGCCTAAGTATTTTATTGTTAATATTAACTTCCTTTTTTTTCCCATGCCAAGATGGGTTTTGCTATTTGGGAGCCTCCTCACGGTCCTTACAAGTCATTTAACTATCCATGGAAAAACTATGTCAAAGTAAGTGGTGCATTAAGGCATTGTGCTTTCACGGTCATGGCGCTACACGGATGTATACTTTCTGAAATTCAGGTGGTTAAGCTTTTCCATATCTAACTTCATTATTGAGGCATTGCCAGTAGAAACTAAACAGATTAGATTTATTTAACCATATGCCCTGAGGGTGGTTTGGTATGCTTGATGACATTGAATTATTTTTTCTTTTCTAAATATATTTGTTGTGGAAGCAATTTTTTTAAACTATCTGCTTCTATATATATATGGCCAAAATTTTACTTTATTTTCTTCCATAATATCTTCTGTGCATTGCCGTGCTTGGGAATTTTTTCTTAATGTTATTTCCTTTTCAAAATGGTTTCCAAGTCTTACTGTGGTGGGCTTGAATGCTACAAATCCCAAGCCTAACTAGACATTGTAGTCTTGCAAGAATTGTTTTGAATTTGAATATATCAGGAGTGTTTTGTTATAAGTGATTGTATGCCAAATAGAAGTTTTTATGCGGCAGCAGTTCCATTTCAGGAAGCTCAAATACTGTGTAGGGCATAATAATTAACTGAACAAAAAATATTTTTTGAAGTGATAACTCGGTGAATCAAATGGTCAAAATGCACCCGGGAATCATGATTTATTGCATCTTATATTCTAGATGTATTCCTCACAACCTAGAAACAAATCATTGATGAATGTTCCTTCATTCTTTTCATTGTATATATCCATTTATCCTTTTTTAATGGATCGCTATAGGTTTATCTCAGAATGGTTTCATGCAGTTCTCAAAATCTTTCTCTACCTGCAAGCTATCTCTGTTTGTTCAGTGCCAAAAGAATACATGCTACATGATCCATGAACCATCAAATATCAAAACTGTAGCTTCGTGTACTTCAATATTTCCGTGTTTTGTCAATCAATTGAAATGGTGACCGAGTTAATCATATGATTGAACATGTCTTACTTGTGCCTTGTCCGTGCACCCATGGTGGAATCTATAATTGTAATGCATAAGAATTGCGTCAACAGAAAAGCTTGTGACATCCCAGTAGTACTATTCTTTTAAAAGACTGAATTTCTGTTGTGTGAATGTTTAGGCTCCAGCAGAACGAAGACAGGTCTTTCATCATGAGCTGAAACGAGTAGGTGCTGAAGGAGCAAAAGTGTTGCTTGAACTCGGCAACAAAGTAAAAAGGATGGAGAAACTAGGTCCAGTAGACATACTATATGAAGTACACGAGGCTGCAGAAGAGTTGCAAAATAAAGTGGATCGAAAATCATACCTTCTTGTCAATGCAGAGTCCTGGGAAATTGGGAATAGGGAAAAGGAGCTGGGAGCGCCCCAAGACTTGCTGACATTTGACGATGATGAAAATAAAGTCCTGGAATACAAGTCCCGTAGTGAAGCTGTCCTTGATCTCAGATCAATGACTATACCAAAAGGTTGGGATAGGCATGCCCTCGGCGTGGACGCCAAGCCCACCTTCCATCCAACTATTTCCTCTGATGACATGTTCAAGAAACAAATATCTTGGCCTGCACGAAATTCATTTACCACTGACACACTGCCTCAAGTTGAAGAATCAAAAACTTATGAAAGTGCTAGTGCGTTGTCTTTAGCAACATTTACATCCCTTTTAATTGAATTTGTTGCAAGGCTGCAAAATCTTGTAGACTCATTCGAAGAACTAAGTGAGAAAGCAAATTTCAAAGAACCTATTGAGCTGCCAATAGCTGCAGAGGCTAATGGATTTTGGATCAGATTGCATAGAAGTCTGAAGTTCTGGAAATAATACACAAGTGTTGAAGTGGGGAAAGATCTTGAAGGACAGGAAATCTCGTGAAGGCTCAGCTAACTGTTGGATAACAAGGTCCAGTCTTGACAATATTTGGAATTTGCATCAGTTTTGAAATATGTTAAATAGAACTCATTTCATGTCGGCTGCTGACAGAACCAGCATACTGCTTCCTAAGGCGGCATTCCGAGAGAAGCTGGAATGCAGAAAACTATGCATACCACCAACCCGCTCTCATATGCCATATGAGAGGGGGTTGGTATGGATAGGCAGTGGCTTGCTTATGGTGTAACATAACTGTAATGTATATTACCCTGTAAAAGAAGTAAATTGTCAATGATGTATTATTGAACCCAACATATTGATGTTGCACAAATAATTTGGCATTTGAGTTCTGTGAGCTTGGCAAAGTTTATAAAAATATGTCAACAATTAAAAAATTTCTTTTTCCTTCACTTGTGCCGCTGAGAAAAATAAACTTGAATTTTTATATTCCAAACGAGATGAATGATCCTTTTATTTTTAGTTTGTTAAACATAAACCAAATTTGACTCATTTTTCCTCTTTCATATTCTTCATTCTATTATCATTCTTGTCCCACAATTTTCAACTGGCAAACAGTCTTCAAGTTGAAAGAAATTCATTTTTTAATTCTCTATTATATGGTCTAAACGCTAACAGGAGATCTCAGTCTTTGGATTATTAGCTCATCTTATTGTCTTTCTCAACCACATCATTGACATGACAATCATCTTCATCATCACTTGACTTAAATTCATCATGATAATATTATTAGATGGAGCAATTATTGCCCAACTAAGCTTTCATATGTATAATTTTTTGAGTTGATGTTAGATTCATTGTATCACCACTTATCCTAGACAAACCAGTTACTTGTGATGTTTATGTGGTCTTTTGATTGTAACTTGGGACCCGAGTGAACTCCAAACTTAAAAAATTTTTCATTTAGATTTACTATTCAAGTAAAGTTCGGTGACCAATTCAATTGTTGCATTAAAACTTGCATCACTAGCAATGGACACAACAACACATCAATTCAGATGGTCCCTAGGGCATTCTCCAAGTATGGCAACGTCAATTTCAGACAAATTCCATCAAATTCCATTGTATATTTAGTTTTTTAGTTCGGCAAACAAACTATCAAATCTCAAAATAAAAAACTCGTTAATTCCTCCATGGTAAGTAATATCATTACTGGTTTTGATGATGGTGTCGCCATAATAATATAATAATCTTACTATAAAAAATAATATGTAAAAAACACAATAAAATACTATTTATTTATCGATATAGCAAATTCATCTAGTTACATCATTTTGATGAAAATTTAATAAGCCTAAACATAATCAATAAAACCGTAATTCATAAAATTTGAAGCAAAATAACATAATTTATCAACTCGATTGGGGTAATTTAAAGCTAATTAACATAATTTATTGCTAATGCAACTATAACCGTAACATAACCAACACAAACCTAATTTAATAAGCCTAAACATAGAGATGAGGTCTATCACAATGAAGGGAGAGATCAGGGTTTTTTTTTATGGTGGAGAGAGATTGAGAAGCAAATGATGCTAGACATGAGAGAAAATTAAGAGAAAGATAGAAATAAGGGGAGGGGAAAAAAGGATTTTGAAATTCCAATTTGATTTGTCGTGCATGTGTGACATCTGCAACCTTAATATTAATACACACATGTTATATGTGCACACAGCAAGTTGTGTTCGTAGTACATGTGTGACATCTCTTAGTTGTTTTTTTGGATCGGTTAAGTTAAATGAATCATGTCAAGATACAATTTAATTTTAAACCCAGACTAGGCAAGAAGTCGAGTCAAGATGTTTATTTTGTTAATTTTTTCACAATTTCATCCTTGGATTTTTTTTACTGGTAAGCTAGTTTGTTTTTGAACTGACCAAGTTGACTGGATCATATCGGAACAACTTCCACACGATTTAATTGTAAACTCGAACTAGATAAGGATTCTATCAGGCATAGTTTTAAAACCCGACCCGGTCATCGACGCGGTCTAGCGATCGTGTCACGGGTTAGATGGGTCAACTCAAAAAAAAAACCTATATAAAACACCTAACTAGTTACAAATTTACAATGCAACACTTATAAAAACCAAATTTAAATTTTAAACCAACAACATAAATTTAATTCAATATCCAAAACACAAACCAAATATAAATTCTAAAATATTTTAAACAAAACATCCAACAACATAAATTCTAAATCAACAACACATTCACTTTTGTTGAATGAACACATTAAGTTCTTCTGTGTTCATGGGAGCAAAATTTGGATCAAATATCAATGGAAATGAATCAATCTCGTCAACACCTAATAAATCATCATCTTGCTCCTTTGAAACTTCATCATCACAATCATCTTCAATCTCATTAACATTTATGACATCTACATTTCAAACATAATTAACAAATAAATATTATGTGTTAAACAATACTTTATTTTAAATAATATTTATCACTAAATAATCAATCATTAATTACCATCATCTAAAGTATCTTGTATGGTCATAGTTGATAGAGTTTGGTGAAAACTCTCTACTTCTTCCATTGTCAAGATTGATGTGTCATCTTCGACTATCCAATTTTCAATGTATAAAGTTGTCTCAACATTAATTGGATCATAATTTCATCATTTCCAATAATTCCTATATATTAAAAGTGAAGGTAAACACAATATAAGTATTAATAATGCTACTAAACAAGATAAAATAATATTTAAGGAATTAGAGAAAAGACAAATACTTTTGTTTCAATCTTGGATTGCAATAGACGTAAACAAGGTTATTAAGCCTTTGGTGCTCCAATCATTTCTCTTCTTGGAATGAATATGTTCAAACATACTCCAATTTCTCTCACATCCTGAAGAACTACAAGTTTGACTTAACACTCGTATAGCCAATTGTTGTAGATTTGGAGCGCTAGTTCCATATGTCATCCACCATTCATTTATACAAAAAAAAAAAATAAGTAAAAGTGTAAGACTATATCAAATAATATTTTTAAATATAAAAATTATATACCTGGAGGCATAAGGGTGTGATTATTTATTGCAGACGCTCGGCCAAAGTCATGTTTTTCAACTCATCTTTATGAGCTAAAATGTTTTGCAATGCAATGAAATTGGTGGCAAAACGAGTAGGAGTTGGACGAAGTATTTCTTTTCCTCCAGTAAACTTCCTCATCAAATACAATGGATAACAATAATTATAAATGTACTTTGTGATACCAGAAGCATGCTCAACAACACAATAAACTGACTGTAATTTACCAATGTCCTGGAGTATGAGGTTGATGCAATAAGCAGCACAAGGAGAACAAAATATTGAAGGAAATTCTTCCATCAATAACCTGCCAGTAGCAACATAATTTGCAACATTATCAGTCACCATATGCACAATGTTTTCTACTTCAACATACAAAACAACCTCTCTAAACAACTGATACAACAATCTAGCAATCTTTGAGACATCTGATAAATCCACGGTTTTCAAAAAAAATTGTTCCTTTAGGATAATATACTAAGAAGTTAATTAAAGTCCTCCTCTTCTGATATGTCCATCCATCAACCATTAATGTGCAACCAGTCTTCTTCCAAATCTCTCGATAACTCTCAACATAAATCTTCACTTCATCAAACACTTTTGCCAAGTAATAACCACGGATAGCATGCAAGTTTGGTCCTTTATAACTAGGACTCATGGCTGTTACAGCATCTATGGCATGCTGATAATACACAGAGTTAACAACATTAAATGACACACATGCATCAAACATCCACTTCGCTAAAGCAAGATCACACCGTTCAACTGCTTCTTTCCTTTACCAACAATTCTGAAGAGACTTTTGAGCACCAGGAGTTGTTCTCGGCATGAAATATGTCCCTAATGTTGCAGATTTCTTCTGCTTTCCATAACTTGTAGTTGATTGTTTTACAGTGCTGGTGCTTTGAATCTTTTTCTTTTTTGCAACCTTTGGTGGTAACATATGTTTTTTAGTATTGACATCCTCATCATCCTCCTCATCATAATCATCATCATCATCATCATCATCATCTTCTAATTGTCTAATCATCATCTCTGCATGCTCCCTTTGTTGTGCATTAAATGGATTGAAATTTGCTTGCATTTCTCTAACTCTTTTTTTTGTTTCAACATTTCCTTTAAGGTTCAAAAGCATTTGATGTCGAACATCAGGAGGACATTTGCGACATTGTTCAACTTCTCCTTTAGCTCCAGCTAAATGTTGCTTGAATCGATTAATGTCACCACCCACAAATATTTTAGCACAATATAAATATACTAATTTAGTTTTTTTACGTCCAACACTAAGTTCAGGAGCTTCTCTACAATGACCCCATGCCAAATCTGTTCTTCCTCTACTACCACTTGACATGGAAATTGAAGGTTGAGATGATTGGGCCATTGAAGGATCACTACTTGGAGTACTACCATCATGTGAAGACATTTTAAGGACCTGGCATAATTTATAAGATATCAATGGAAAATTCTTTCAACCAGATTACTAATTACTACCATAATTAAAGTTTCAATTCATTTCTATAACAAAATTCTGATTTCATGCTACTGCACACAATACTTCATCCTGTCTTATCTTAGAACTCAACCAGTTCAATAACTTCAGTTCACAGACACTTTCAGTTCAACAATAACTAATAACAAATTCTCACAAATTCAGTTAAACGGCCAACCCACCCAAATTCTCATAACTGCAGTTCAACAATAACTAATCCATTATATCAACATCACAGAAAACTGAAATGGCCAACACCATCCATAAAATCGATATATCAACATCACAGAAAACTAAAATGGCCAACACCATCAATAAAATAAAAAATAAAAGTGCTAGTTCTTTTTTAGTGAGCAGATTAACATGGGGATGGTCTCAAATTCTGATTCAATTTAAGCATTAACAGAAGCAGAAGCAGAAGCAAACGAACAAGGACAGCCAATATCAACTTAAGCAGAAGTAAACGAACAGGGACAGCCAAAAATTAACAACAATATTCATAGCTACTTGTAGAATATTCACAGCTACAAAAATTAACGAACAAAATATTCACGTTTCATAGTAATATTCACAACAATATTCAAAGCAAACGAACATGTATTTGACCATTTGAAGTTGCAGAAAAATAAAAGAACAGAGAAAACGAGACACATACCTGTGGGAAGAATCGATGGGTCAATCGATGGGAAGAATCGATGGGTCAACAGAGGGAAGAGCCGATGGGTCAATAGAGGGAAGAATCGATGCCACTGCTATACTCTCCTGCAAGTTCAACAGAGGGAAGAAGATGAAACAGAGGATAGCGAAATGCGAAAGAAGAAAGAAACAAGTAAAAACTCATCTAACCTTATGCTCAGAATTGCAACGGAGATCAACGATTCAAGAGTCTTCTGCTCATCTACTCTTCTTTGCGACTGAGAGTGAAATGGGTTTGACAATTTCTTAAAATTAATTAGGTCTTCTTCTCACTTCTGTTGCTCTGCAATGCATTCGTCCCTTTACTCTTGTCATTTCGGGCATAAGGATATAAAAAAAAAACTCGGGTCTCAGTTGGGTTTGGTCAGGCCGGCCAGGTCCCGGGTCGACCCTCCAGGTCGACCGAGTCTGACCGGGCCAATTCCCAGCCTGTTTTTTGCTTAGACCCGGCCCGGCCACAGACCCGGGTCGACCCGTCGGGCCAGGCCGAGTCTTAAAGCACTGCTATCAGGTGGTTTCAAAATTGATCCACCAAGTCAAGTTAATAACAATACCAAATAATTCTTTATAATCTATATATTTTTTCTTATGTTAAATTTTTTTTATTTAACCTGTAATGTAGTATCGACTTGTAAACTTATCTTGAATTAAAATCTTTTGACTCAGATTTATATTTTTTCCATTTATTTATTTTATTATATCGAATAATTTATACACGAATGTAAATATGATTAAGATATAGAGATATCAATATCAGTAAAAAAAATCAATTTTTTTATATTGATATTAAAAAATCATTGAATGGTGGAATCTCATCATGGTTGAGTAAGAATTATTATTAAATGATCTATATCTTGTCTTCACTGAATGAGTTAAAATTATTATCAGATTTTTCTAATTATTAGCATGTGAAACAATCCTACGCATTTTGAGTGAAATATTTTCTAATTATTCAGACTGAAGATATTAACAAAAAAAAAATTAAAAATGCTAGGTTTCCCTTTTCTTTCTAGAATTCAACTACAACCAATGATATCATGAGTTCGCATAGTGATATTTTTTTCTTTTTTTTATCGTGTGGTTTTTATTTTTAATTTAATTTTTCATGTTAAATTAATTGGATTTTGATTTTGATAGTTTGTCTCAATAAACTTTATCTAGGGTTCTTAATAGTTTATCTCAATAAACTTGCTCTAAGGTTCTTGAGATGTTCAATAACATTCTAACATTTGGCTTGATACTTGATTTTATAAAATAAAATAATTTGAGTTTATTGTTTTTACAAAATTAAAAATAAAAGGACTCAAATTAAAAGAAGTTTTATTTACGTTTAAGTACATGATTTTGAAAGAGAAAAATTTGCAGCAATTGAAAAATAAACAAGTGAAAGAAAATGGTCAATTAGTCATATTTATTTATGTAATAAAAACAGCCAAACTTGATGTTAATGAATTGAAAAATATGGCAAACTTGGACATAAAAAGTTTGTGTGAGAACCTGATGGATTGAAAAAGTATAATAATGATTGTTTTTTAAAATATTTTTTGTTTAGAAATATATAAAAATAATGTTATTTTTATTTTTAAAAAATTATTTTTACATCAGTATATCAAAATAAGATGAAAAAACTAAAAAAAATATTAATTTAAAATAAAAATATTTTTTTAAAACTCTTTTTAAACAAAAAAAAAATAAACGGAATTAATCAATACTTCTCAGCGTAAATGGCATACTTGAAATCACAGAAAATGAGGAGCATGAAAAAGGAGAGGAAAAGATTTATTTGGCGGTGTTTTTAGGCAGAAGATACCTTTTACTAGAGTGTCTTTAAAAAAAAAAAAACTTGGGAAGTAAAACGAGCATATAAACATGCTTGGTTATAAATATAACTTTTGAATTAAATCAAAGGCAGTCTTTCCATTTTTATTCATAAATCCAAATTTAATTCAAGATTTTGCTACAATCAAAGCTTAAAATTTCAATCGAACTAGATTGATTTGATTTTAAATCGTGTCATCTCCATTCTTGAAACAAATTACTTCGGATCATTTGTATAAAATAACATTTAAACTACCAAGACAAGTTAATAATCGTAAATCACGCCAAATGCACTCTTGAATAGTTTTAAGCGTAAGCAAATTTACAAAGAAAAATATTGAACGTGTATTGTGTCGTGTGGTTAATAGAGACATGTAACAATAGACACACCCACCCCTTAGAGGACGGCGGGCAATATTCAGCATGCCTTTCTGTACTGAGAAAATTGTTTTAATATGGAAGACTCGCTATAAAGCTCTAGCAATAAATACTTACAGAACACAGCAGAAAACCAAACTAGAAGGTAAAATATCTGGTTTGTGCCACAATTTAATGACCTACCCGTCGAAGAATGGCAGACCATCAAAGAATTGCAGGCTATCCGATCTTTTTGGCTTGGCACAGTCCGAGGGCGTCCAACCAATTTTCTTGTTCACGTTATCATATACCACCAACTGCCCCCGCAATGATATATCTGTAAAGAGTTACATAAGCATTGTAAAACAGAATGATGAGGATACGAACGAAATGTTTTGAATACGAGAAAACAAGGGTGCATCTATCGCATGTCGTCTGCAAGATTGAAGATGATGGCTCTGGATTTTGTTGATTTTAGAAATTAGGAACTTCTATGTAGTTGAACTGGATTTAAAAAAATCAAAAAATAGCAACTTCATATCTCACAAGGGATTGGGAAGAATATACTCTACAAGGGAAAAGCAACACAAGAACTCAACTCTCTGAACATGATGCCAGATGAAGATGGCAGCATGTTTGGCAGAGTTGAGTTCTAGGGTTACTTTTCCCTGGTATACACAAGTATGTCATGGAGAGAGAGAGAGATTGTACAGTGCACCAAATGTTACAAGTTTCGACATCAAAACTGCTAAAGTTGTCACATTAACATACCTCCGAGAATAATTGTGGATCCATCATGAACTTTGCTTCCTTCAAGAATACCCAAGCACACATTGCCTTTGTCCTGCAGAACAGCAGAATTCCCATCATGCAATGACATTGTGTCAATACATTTCAACAAAGTGTGCAAACTAGTGTTAAAGATTCCTTACACTAATCATCAAGTAACCCTCTGGAGGTATCCGAAACTTTGTGGAGATAACAAACCATTTGGTCCCAAATTGAAAGGTTAAGGTCTTGAAGAACTTCTTTACATCCTTAACCGATCTGCATGCAAATACGCAGTTTTAAAAATGTCAGTCCAATATAATTTAAGGAGGAACTATCCTGTGCATCATAAATTTTCATACAATAAAAGAGAAACAAAAGGAAAAGAAAGTTCTTCAATAGTCCTGTTAACTATGAGTTAAATTGTCTGGTTATTACAACTGCTTGTCCAATCCAAAAATTAAATGAAAATGATTGCTAGCTTTCCCACATTTCCATCTACTATCACATAAAATACCATAGAAAACAAAAGGTTAATTTATTGACCATTTACTAAAGAAGGCTAATTTAGAACGATGGCTTTAAGTGATATGTGCACTCTATTAATTACATTTCCCAAACATTATTATGCAAGTCAAAGATGGAGCAGTAAAATAACAGAAGATTTCAAGAAATTCTGAACATCACTTCCATCAACTTTGTTTGAGCTTGGAAAGTGTATGTATAAAGGACATTGCAATCCATGCACTCAAGCTTGGAAATGTGTTTCTGATTCTTACTTTTAGGCAATTGGGCTTTCTATCAATCATTACACCAAGTACTTTTTTTCTTTTATAACAAAAGTGGACAACGTTGAATAGAATGTCAAAGATGCAGCTTTCAGGTCTCATAGATTGATCTTGTAAGCATTATGCAACATTGACAATAACATTTAGGGGGTGCTTGACACAACTTCTGCTTCTGCTTTTAGGTGCTTTCCAAAAGTTCTTTGACTTGAAAAAGCATTAAATTGATTTTTTTAGTGCTTTCTGATGTGTTGATATCAAAAATAAAATAAAAAATCTAAAAAAACATTTTGATGAATTTTCAAGGGAAAAACTATTTTGAAAAGCACCCTACATCACGATCTCAAATACCCCTTTAATATGGTGCTGGCAGCGGCGGCGGATGGGTCGTGTTAGCTCTTGCGAACCCTAGCCAGGCTACTTGCATTGGAGGTCACGACAACATTGGAGGTGATATGGAAACAATTCAGATGGTGGTATGCATAGAGAAGTTATATGCCTATGGTAGAGGAAGAAATTACTTCCAAGTTTGGATAATAAAATTAGATAGAGATGATGAGAAAATAATTCCTTGGAAAAAAAAAGACAGACAAATTGAGCTGTAATCAATGGATGGGATACCAGTCCTGTATATGAATTTTCTGGAGTATCATGACGCATTGAAGAAAAATGCACATCAGTCAAAAGAAGTAGCATGACAATTGATGGGGTACTAGGTAGAATCTATAACATCTTACTAACTTCGGCATTTAAAGATGCCAGAGGATTTCATTCCTGATGCCACAAGAAAGACCCAACAACCTAAAGAGTCATTGACTTCTGGATTTAGAGACCTCTTGGAAAACTTATTTATAAGTGATGTACGAGTATAAATAAATAAATTTGTATTTGTTTGCCATACCGGACACGAAAATTAGCTCGCCAACATAAGGGCAATGTTGTATCCGATGTACTTTGGACAAGTCCTGCCCCAGAAACTTCATTAAGCTGCATCAATGTGGTATATGATTAGAAGAATTGGTGACAATGTTTTGAATGAAGTGTTTTGTGATCCAGTGGCATGAAAACACTTACAGAAGCAACCAATTCAGAATATGCTTCTTTTGGAAAATATGTATAGGAACTGCCACTGTCAAATAATATGTGCTTCACTCTGCTCTCCATCCCACCTAAACTGAGTGGGCTGCTTCCATAATTCAATTGTACAACCTCTGTATGATAGAATTCCCTGGTAAGGGAAAAGAATAGACAATAAAATTGATGAGAAAACAATTTCCAAATTGACTATTCACTGATCTTTCTTAAATAACACAGAATGATAGCCACAGAGAGGTGAATAATGGAATAATGGTGGATTGGCTTCAGTGAAACGAATAATTAACAAGTACCATATTTTCTAGAATTTTTCCCACCTAAAATGAGAGATTTTTCAACCAAAATGATGGATTCTTCCAAGCTGAACATTTTAATTATGAATTTCCACCAGAAAACATTCCAAAACTAAAAGCACAAGGAAGCCTGGAAAAATAAAATGGGGAAACTGAAATCTTCAGAAAATCAGTACTTACGTGGAAGGGCTGTCAAGCATGGGGACCCAAGCCATACCCCAACGTGGAACAAAATCATCACCTAAAAACATATATCCACCACCACCTACATCAGTGGTAAGGCAATGACCTATGACATTGTTAATGATACCCTGGCTCGCCAATTGAGAAGGTAAACTAACTTTAGCTCTACTTAGCCCAAGTATCCCATCTGTCTTCACCAGAGTTTTCAAAAGTAAGCCTTGCTGATCATATGCACACCTTAAAGACAATGTATACACGTATCAATGCTTTGACAACAAAACTACGTAGACAAAAATTGCAATAAGCTAGAGAAGAGAGAAGGATGTACCCGAAAATGAAGTTTAACTTGGTCAGTGATCCATTTGCAACCATTAAAAGAAGCTTGTCTGTAGCAAGAACTCCCATGGAGGAGCTATGATCAGCATATTCAATCTCATAGTCACATTGGTTGCATGTTTCACAATATCCAGCCTTTTGATTTCTTTGCACTTCCATGCATAACAAATCCTTTGGAGATACTATATTACCTCTTCTTGGCTTGTACCAGGCATTAGCACCCTACATTAATCATATCTATTAAAATCATGCTGATTTGGGTCTGAAAATAGTTAAAACCTTAAGATTGCATCATATATCAAGGACAGCTAAACTATATGATCACAAAATCTGGTTAGGGTTTATATCAGGCTTAGTGTAAGGGAGCCAACATCCTTGCTGAATGAAAATGCAAATAACAGAATATACAGGACAGACAAGAAGTTTGCCTAATCTGCACTCTACAATTCACAATAACTTTCTTTCACATATTATTTCTAGCATTGTTACAGCATGCCTAATACTGGAATTCATTAAGACCACAGTCTATATTTTTCCACCGAAATAGTTAAAGCTGTAAATGCTTGTATGCCAACTTTATTGTTTGCAAGCAGACAAAGAAAGGAAATGCCTTTGTTTAATAGCCACCTTTAGTGTTAGTATTTTGTGTTATTTTAGGCCCCGTTTGTTTGTTGGAAAGTAATTTCCTTTTGGAAAGTGATTTTCTTGGAAAATGGATTCGTAGAAAGTGAATTATTTTCCGATGTTTGGTAATATCATGAAAAATAAGTTAGAAACATTTTCTAGTATTTGGTTATGTCATGGAAAATGAGCTAAAAAATAAATTGTTAATACTTTTTTTCAAGTTTATTAAAATAATAAGGAACAAATCTTACAAATTAAAAAGTTGAATGAGAATAAAATTGAAAAAACAAATCTAATTTCATAAATTATCTCAAATAAAATAAATAACAATCAAAATAATAGAGATCAAATCTAACATATAAAAAAGTTGAAAAATGATGAAATTAAAAAAATTACAATTTCATAAATTATTTCAAATAAAATAAATAACAATCAAAAGAATGAGGACCAAATCTGATAGATAAAAAATTTCAATTAAAAAAATGATAGGAGAAAAGCAAATAAAAATCATAAAAATAAGGACCAAAGTTGATATAAAAATCAAATTAAATCAAATTCTAAGGGATGAAATTGAAAACAAAAAAAAGGATTCAAAACAAAATATATAACAGTCAAAAGTTTGAGAACCAAATTTGATATAGTTAGCAAATAACATGACATTTCTAAATTTTTCACAACTTCTGGAAAGTGTTTTAAAATAAAAGGAAGAAACTTTCCTGAAACAAGCCAAATTTTTCTTTGACTGAAAAGTGTTTTCAGTTAAACAACTTTCTTAATGACAAACAAACACAGAAAAGTTTGTAAAGTGGATTCCAAAAAATCATTTTCCGTGAAACAAACAGGGCCTTAGATTAAGAAATTACATAACAACAGCAGGAATAAAAATTCATTAAAAAACTGAATGAACATAAATGCAATAATTGATATGGCAGACTGTACACTGAACAAACATATGCAAAGGAAAGGAAGGAATATTTAAGGGACGAGTTCTGCAGCATTGGCATTCCAAAGATCAATCAAGCATTTGATACTTATCAACACAAATTGAAGGATATGTGTGAAGTCATGAAGAAAATAGTTGTTACACAACTCATTTAAACCAACTGGACCCAGGGACTAGTAAGATTCAACCATTACCTTGGCACAGCTAGTGCAAGGAGCATCACACTGAATCCATGTTAAATCACTTCCGGTATCAAAATCAAGATAGTAAGGTTGTGGAGGACTCCCAACAAGCATATATGTGAAATATAATCTGTATGAAATCCAATATTTGGTTAGAAACTGAACAGCGTCGAATTTACTTTAGGGCATGAAAGATGATAGCAGTAATTTAAAAAACAAATGATAAAGCTTGTTATATTAGCAGTTAGCTATGTGCAAGGCATCCCTTTATTTCCCATATTTTCCTCAAAGAACCTAAAAAACAGCTATTAAAGGTCCTGCTTCTTAAAAAAAAATGAAAACAAGATTGATAGAGAAGAAAATACGAAGTTATTTATATTGGATCCAACTAAAACAAGATTTTCTTCTTCTCTAATCTAGCTTCACGAATAACTTATAGCAAGCAATAAGCTAAATGGAACCCAAAAAGCACTATCACTCTCCACGATGAGGCTCGAAATTTCTACCTCTAGGCAAAACAACAATGAAATAGTCATAGTCCCCTAAAATTCTACCTTGACATGCATCAGCTATATATAACTAGCAATAAGCTCAATGAAAGTCAGATTGCACGATCACTCCTACTCTGTGTGACCATGAATAACGCTCAGAATTGCTATATGCAAAATCAAAAACCCAAAGAGTCATCTACATAAACAATGCCATATGAAAAGTATTCAATAACGGGGGAAAATTGAGTCATACCCATCTGGATAAAGATTGCCCCTAACAGGAAAAATAGCGGACGAATCCATTGCAGCAGCAGCATTTGAAGAAGCTAACTTACTAATTTTATGGGGTCCATTCAAATGATCAACAGATGCCACCAAATTCTCCTTGTACACAAACCTCCTAAGATGATTCTCAAGATCATTCAGTGGAATCTCACGAATACCCAATTTGTGATATAAAGGAAACACAAAAGACTTTGGCTTTTGATCATCATCATCATTATTATTACTCTTCAATTCTTGAAAGGTATTGGTAAATAAACTGTAAATAGCAAGAGCAAAAAGAGAGATAAACACAAAAGACAACAGTTTTCTTGGGGTACCAAGAAAGAGTCTTGATGATGGAAATTGGAGTTGAGAGTTTTGAGATGGTGGTGGTGGTGATGAGATTGGAAGCTGGTCTTCTTGATGGGTTTGGGGGGTTTGGTGAGATTGTGGGTAGTCATTATTAGTGAGTGTAAAGGCAGTGATGGTTTTGCCTAAAGAAGGGTTATCTGGTGGTGGAAGTGAAATTATGACTACCCCTTTTAATTGCGGTGACTGATCATCATCAGACTCCATATCTATCTATATCCCTCTCTCTCTTTCTCTCTAACACCAAACGCAGGCTAGTGGTATCAGTGCATGAAGTAGGAGAGAGAGACAAGGGAGAAGATGGGTGCCGGTGCCCGAGCCCGTGCCGGTGCCGGTCAGGAGTTGCAATCAACTTCTACCACTCCTAAACACCCTTGTAATAGCAAAAGTCAAATGTTAGTTCAAAAACTAAGACTGTACTGTTACGCAATTACTCGGAAAGGGACCCGTTTGAAAGAAAAACTTGCTAGAGCGAAGGATCTAGGAAACTTCTTTTAATTATTACATTAAAAATAAACTAAAACCGCTCAATATTTTATTGTAAAAGTGTTAACATATTAAGTATTTTTTTTTTCTTATTTTATTATTTTTTTTATTTTATTTTTTTCTATGCCTTTATAGTTTTTTTTTTATTTTTTTTATATTTTTTTCTTTTAATGAATTTTTTTGTTTAATTTAGTTTGTTAATGTTAATTTTTTTATTTAATTATCAAATTTTCATGACACGGATTCCGGGTTTAACGGGTTAACCTGGTTTGACTCGAATTTTTTTTGTTTTTTTTATTTTTAATTAATAACATATAATAAAACTGTTCGGTGTTTCACTATGCAGTCCACGTAAAACGCTAAGCTATTTTTTTTGTTTTTTTTTTTTTTGCTTTCTATGCTTTTATGGGTTTTTCTTTTTTTGCTTTTTTTCTTTGTGTTTTTTTAATGAATTTTTTTTTGTTTAATTTAGTTTGTTAATGTTAATTTTTTTTTAGTTATCAAACTTTCATGACACGGATCCCAAGTTTGACGGGTTAATCTGGTTTGACGAGTTAACCCGGAATTTTTTTTTCTTTTTTTAAAGTTTGACGAGTTAACCCGGAATTTGTTTTTTGCTTTTTTTATTTTTAATTAATTTTTTTCATTTAGTTTAGTTTTTTAATGTTAAATTTTTTTCTATTTAATTATCAGACTTTCATGACACGTATCTCGGGCTTAACAGGTTAACTCGTCAATTTGTTTTTATATTTAGTTATCAAACT
>Ga0325403_1000390_pt1 | contig 29700 bp, 15 predicted proteins | sample PopdelMetagenome_19_FD_205665 | JGI IMG/M metagenome (GOLD analysis project Ga0325403, IMG submission 205665) | Populus deltoides microbial communities from Bellville, Georgia, United States - Xylem-PdKOR-R4 | ecosystem: Host-associated > Plants > Phyllosphere > Stem > Wood/Secondary xylem... | reverse complement strand
ATATGGATGTAATAGAGTGAAAAATCTTTAATATATAATATACGAGAAAGATTTCCAATGAGAAATTCAAGTTTCAACCGACAATATATTTTTATACTCAAACCTCACCCGCTTTTTTAACCTTTAAGCCTTTTGAATACATGATCATCTATTAGAACATTGAAAAGTTTTAATGATAAATTAACCCATTAATTTATACAAGATTCAAGAAATTGAAGATAAGACCTTCAATAGTGAATTATGTATTCAATGGATATGCATATAATAGTATTATATATAGTATTTTAATCATATATCAAGTATTGTGGATATTCATTCCAATACAATAATAAAATGCAAGAATGCTACATTCTTTAAAGTTATTTTTCTTTTAAGGAAACACAAAAAAAATATTCACTTAAGAAGATAAATAATGCAAACTCATATCATAATCATCAAATTATAGAAAAAAAATCTAAAAAAAAACAATTATGATGAAATCAAGTTGAGAATGAGTAAGAGGGAGAAAATGTCAAAACAACACAAAATTGTCTCCTAACACTAGTTTTATTTTTTTTTTCCTCCAAGGGCATTTTTATCTTTTCACTATACATTTCAAATGAGAAAAGACTTATTTGTCATATGGTAATGACTAATGAACCCTGTAAAATAATCAAAATACCTTTGAAAGCTAGTGTTAAGTTTTTTGAATGAAAGATTTAAATCATTATTATACTATTTTAGTCAATAATACGAAATAAGTTTAGATAATTAAAGAGAGTTTAGTTTTTGTTAATAAAGGAATGAGTGACTAAAATAGTTGTCGATTTGAATTTAAGAAACTATATTGAAATAACATGTACCTATGTTACTTTCTTATTAATTAAAGCTACAGATCTTCATGTTGCTTCTAGCCAATATAATTTTGTATTTTTATTGAATTCTTATTCATTAAAGCTATATTCTTATGCATTCTTATTAATTAAAGCTTTTGTATTTTTATTGACTTTTTATTTTTATTTTATAAATCAATTTTATCTAGTTTTTCAACCTTCTCTAAATAAAGATTCATTTTCATTATTTTTTGATGTATTGCAATTTTTCTTTCTTACTTACTATTAGCAATCATACAACAACAACAACAACAACAAGAAGCAACACTATCCCATCTCTTTCATCTCCATGCAGCTCCATAAATCAAAGTTCTACAACAGCAACATCACAGGAGCAGCAACAGTAATATCACAAGAGTAGCAGCAACAACAACATCACAATATCTCTTGCTCAAATCTCAATCAACTCCTGTCATGCCAACATCCAAGATTATAAAGAAAATACTCCAACAACTACTACACTCCATAGTGGTAACCCACCATACATAGAAACTTTAGCTGAATGCAAATTAGAGACAAATCAACCTCCATAATTAAGAAATCATGTAACTATGGAAACATATACAACTATGGAAAGTCAATAATTGCTCATTTTTATATATAGAACATCCTGCACAAGCTGTAATGTGTGCTTATGTTTATTCCTTCATTCCAATAAAAAGAGAATATTTACCACCATCCTCTTCTATATTTTTTTTCTTGGTATCAGAGCTTTAAGTGAGCACACACAAACAAACACAATCATATCCTCACAATGACTTCGCTATCTCTCAATGTTGGGAACTTTATTACCCTCAAGCCTAATCAAACAAAGTATCCATTATAGAGAGAACAAGCTTTCGCTCTTGCTGAAAGTCAGGAGCTTGTTGGGCATCTCGCCAATGAAGATCTTACACCAATAAAATACACCATTCAAGATCCAATCAATAACCCAAACACAGAAAATATAGTACCAGTCCTAATTGAAGCTTTCATCACTTGAAAAAAATCTGACAGACATCTTCGAGGTTGGATTATTGGAACCTTGTCTAAAGAAGCACTTAGCCTTGTTATTGGATTAAAAAAATATCTACTATTTAGGAAGCTTTTAAGAATGCTTATGCCAAATACTCATAAGAGTGTGAGTTTACACTTCGCTAAAATTATTTTTGTAATCATTAAAATCAATCTATAAAATAACACATTCCACCTTCAAAAGCTTATGTGACAACCTTACAGCAATTGGAAAACTAGTTTCAGACAATGAAAATGTTTTTTATCTTCTCACCAACCTTGGTCCACGGTATGAAAACTTCACAACAACCATGTTGAAGCCCTCAAGACCGTCTCATTCAGAGCTGGTGCCTTAGCTCCAAAATTTTGATCAGCGCCGTAACTAGTTCTCCTATTATACAGACATGACAAACACGTAATTTCCCCTAACAACTTGCATTTTATAGGTAGCAACAATAACGTAATTAATAGAGCACACAACAACCTTCCTTAGCACGCATCTCATATTAGTTTTCATCCAATAAGAAAGGTTTTCAAGCCCAACGATCCAAAGATTAGAACCGAAGGTATTTTATCCCTGCTCAACAACGGCTCCACCACTAGGAGAACATCGCATGACTCAAACAGAAAGAGATCTTTATCACGAGGACAAATGCTAATATTGTGGCATAATGGGTCACATTGCTAAAATTTGTTGGTGGATACCTAAATAAAAAATTAAGGATAGTGAAATCCCACAAACATTGGCAACCCTTATGCTAGACAACACAGCTGTCAACATAGAATGGACTTTAGACACTGGTGCCTCAAATCATATGACAAGTAAGCCAGGTTGGTTAGCTGATATTCAAGAATATTTTGGAACTAATTCTATTGTTATTGGAAATGGATCTTATCTACCAATTGTTGGTATCGATGATTCATTTATTAAACAAAATAATACTAAATTACCTATCAATGATGTTCTACTTGTTCTTGAATTGACTAAAAAATTTACTTTTAGTAAGTTAGCTTACAAAACAATTTTATGTGAACTATGAGTTCTCCAACGTTGATTTTTCTATTAAGAAACGGAAAACAGGACAACTTCTTATCACATATAGATATAAGGGTGATCTTTATATCTTGTACAACTCGTTAGAATTACATTTCTCTTATCATTTTAAAACTGGATCAACAAAAGTTTGGCATCAATGTTGAGGACATCCCTATTTTTCTGTCGTGCAGTTATTAAAAAATAAAGGATTGATTGACATCACAGGAGTATGAAGACTGAGAAACTTTGTGATAGTTGTCAATTAGAAAAACTTAGTAAATTGCCTATTTTGCATTCTAAACATTCAAGTACTGATGTTTTTGAGAAAATATATTGTGATTTATGGGGGTCTGCTCTTGTTTTATCTATTGAAAAATTCAAGTATTATGCCTTTTATAATTGATGATTTATTTAAATATACATGGATAATTCCTCTTCAAAACATATTTGATTTTCTAACAGTTTATCTATCGTTTCAAAAGTATGTTAGTAGTCAATTCAATAAATAGATCAAAGTCTTCCACTTAAATGGAGGAGGAGAGTTCATTAACCTTAAATTATCAAGTCATTTCCGCTCCATTTGAATTGTTCATTAAGTATCTTGCCCTTACACTCGTAAACAAACATGTATGGTTGAAAGGCGACACAAAATTATAAGAGAACTAGGTATGACAATGTTATTTCATAGTGGTACTCCTTTATTCTTATGGGTAAAGGCTTTCACAAATATTGTTTATCTCATTAATAAATTTCCCTTCTCTACTCTTAATTCTAACACTCCTTACTTCCTATTACATGGTAAACATCATATTTATTCATTTCTTTGCATTTTTGGCTCACAATGTTTTCCCTACACTTACACTTGGGACACAAGATGAAATAAATTTGATCTAAAAAATATTTCATGTATTTTTGTAGGCTATAGTGATCACCATAAAGGATATAAATGTTTTCATCTAACAAGCAAGAAATGTTTTGTCTCATGACATATTGCCTTTAGTGAATCAATATTTCCATATAAACAAACTAATAACAACAAAAAATATTAAGCTTCCTAATCATGTCATTAGCATTTTTGACTCATGGCTAACTATTCCTGCTTTAAGTTCTACTGTAGATACCTTTAAAACACTAGCAGAATTGCTATGCTTGAGCTCTCTACCCACATGCACGCTTCATACCATATCTTCAAACAAATCAGCATGTTCCTTTTTTAAATTTATTCCTCCAGCTGATGCTGCCTTACAAATCCATAATGGCAGTACTATAACACAACAACAACAGCAACAACATCACAACATAACTACTCAGCCAGAGACACTATACATTCAAGAGGAGACAATACACACCTCTTGCCCTGGCATCTTTAACTCTGTCGCAACACAATCTTTTCATGATGACTCTCACACTAATAAGCATATAGGCAATGATTCCTCATCATAACACTCTAGTCTATAAGAGATTACACACACTCTCAGTCGTGATACTTTCCACTCTGTAACAAAACATATTAATCAAAATCCCTTAGATCATCAACAGCTTCAGTAGCCACACTATAACACCTTAACTACTCAGCAAGAGACAAAACTCTCAATTCTAGTTCCTCACTCTATAGTCACTCATTCACAATGTGTTCTACAAGAAGCTGCATGAACTTTATGTTATGATGCTTCTCACTTTACTGTAAAAGAGCTTATTTATGTTCCCTTAACTTTAGTTCCTCATCCTATGACCACTCATTCACAATGTGGCATCATAAAGCCAAATCTCAAATATGCATTAACATCTATTACCTTTGCTGGCATACCCCGAGAACCTCATACCGTACGATCCGCACTAGTTCACCTTGGATGGAAAGCAACAATGGAGGATGAACTCACGTCCTTACATCAAAATTAGACATGGCAACTAGTACCTCGCACCACATATATGCATATCACAAGTTACAAATGGGTGTTTAAAACCAAGCTCAAATCTGATAGAACTTTGGATCGTTTCAAAGCTCATGTTATTGCCAAAGGTTATCACTAGATTGATGAACTAAACTATACTGAAAAATTCTCTCCAATTGTTAAGCCAAGAACCATTCGATTAATTATCACTATAGTCCTTGTTCATCACTAGCCCCTACGATAACTTGATGTTAAAAATGCATTTTTGCATGGTTTAATTTTTGAAAACATCTACATGGAACAACCACCAAGAATGAAAAATCCTTATCTTCCATAACATGTATGCAAGCTTCAACATGCACTCTATAGACTTAAACAAGCATTATAGAATATAGTGTTTGGTTTGATCGTTTCAGTGCCTTCCTTCTCAAATATAGCTTCCATTGCAGCTTAGCAGATCCATCTTTGTATATTTTTCATTATGATTATCGCTCTCTCATTCTTCTTCTTTATGTTGATGACATACTTCTTACATGAACTATTGATACACTTGTTACAGACTTCATTACTCTCTTCAGCTAGGAATTTGCTATGAAGGACTTCAGACCTGCTCATCATTTTCTTGGCATAGAAATTTTACCAACAACCAGTGATCTTCACTTATCACAATCTTATTATGCCTTTACAATTTTAGAACGTGCTAATATGGTCGATTGTAAACCAATGAGTACACCACTTGAAGCAAGAACTAAAGCTTCATCAAATGCTCCTCTTATGAAAGATGTCAGCTTCTTTCGATGGCTTATTGGCTCTCTATAGTATCTTACACTCACTTGACCAGACCTCCCCTTTGGTGTTAACTTTGTCTTTTAATTCATGCATGCTTTTACTATTGCTCATTTAAAAATGGTTTGACGTATCTTACAATATTTCAAGTGAACCATTAATAATGGTCTACATTTTACTTTTAATACTAAGCTTCATTTATCTGCCTTTTTAGATGCTGATTGGGCTAGATGCCTTACTACAAGATGTTCTACCATTGGTTATTGTGTCTTTCTTAGTCGTAATCTCATCTCCTAGTGTGCCAAGAAACAACACACCATTTCACATTCTAGCACTGAAATAGAATATCACGCTATGGCCAACACTATCGCAGAACTTACATGATTGACCTATATCCTTCACGATTTACACATTCCACTGATATCTCCAATAGTGCTCTATTGTGACAATATTAGTGCTCTCCACATGACGGTCAATCATGTCTTCCATGCATGCAGCAAGCATATTGAAATTGATTATCATTTTGTACGCGAACAAGTAGCTCTTGGAAAACTTATTACGCAACACATTCCCACTTCTAATTAGATTGCTGATCTATTTACTAAGCTAGTGTCCAAAGCTGCCCTTCTTTGTTTTCAGAGCAAACTTTGCTTCCAACCCTAATAACGTTTGAGGGAGGGCATTAACAACCATACAACAACAACAACAACAACAACAACAAACAAACAAACAACACTATTTCATCTCCCTCATCTTCGTGCAACTCTATAAATTAAAGATTTGCAGCAGCAACATCACAAGAGCAGTCACAACATCAAAGCTTTACAACAGCAATAGAAGATAGCAGCAGCAACATCATAGGAACAACCACAACATCAAAGCTTTGCAGCAGCAACATCACAGAATCTCCTGACCAAATCTTAATCAACTCATGTCACGCCAACATCCAAGATTGTAGGGGAAATACTCTAACGACTACTACACCCTAGAATGGTGACTCACCATACATGGAAACTATAACTAGATGCAAATCAGAGACAAATCAACCTCTATAATTAAGAAATTCTACAACTATAAAAACATATACAACTATGGAAAGTCAATAGTTACCCATTTTTTAATATAGAACATCCTGCACAAGTTGTAATGTGTGCTCATGCTTATTCCTTCATTCCAATAAAAAGAGAATATTTACCACCATCCTCTGCTATATTTTTATCTCTTACTTCTAATTAAATTTAAAATCAACAAATAAAAAAATAGATTTTATATGCTTCAAAAAATCCTTTTAAATTTCATCGTAATTTTTTTCTGCATGTCTAGGTAATGACAGAGTCATGATACTTACAATTAAAATGAAAGTTGTCTCTCAAATTTATTTGGATAATATATCCATCAACCTTCATATATTGAGAATGTTTTCTCATGCTCTTTTATATTCATATTTTCAATATGTTCTTTTGCCATTTTTGAAAAAAAAAAAAAACTTCCCTTGTACACTAAACGAACACTTAATTTTCAAAAAATAAAAAACTAATTTCCAATAATTTAAGTAAAATTGAAAAATTAAAAACAAAAAACTATAAAAAATGAAAAACGAAAAACCTAGAAAGATTAAAACTTGGAATATCCCAAAAAATTAAAAGAAACTATTATATATAAAAAAACATTTCAAACTAATAAAAAATTTGAAAAACTTGCTTCTTGCATAAATTATTGAATTGCATATATAGACATGTTTTTGTTTACGAAAACTTTATGAACGTGGCTTTGTAATTTTCTTAGATTTTTCGAAGTTAGTTTTATTTGTTTCAAATCTTTTGAATTTTTTTCCAAGTTTCTCAATGTTTTTATATTAACTTTTGGGGATTTTTCTTGACTTTTATTATTAATTTTCGTCGTAGTCGTAGGAACATTTTCATCTAAAAGGTAACGAAAAGACATATAGAAAAAATATGAATATAATAGTAGAAATAAAAGTGAAAAAATCTTAATATATATATATATATATATCAAAAAATAATTACTGAAATAATAATTCTATTGGTTATGGAAACTATTAAGTATTGAAAACACAAATAGCATATCTTAATAACAATTTATGGATTGAATTTTATATATTCTCAGCAAAGTTTACTCCTTTGTCTAGTTGCCCAACTTTGAACTCCAATGCTAGCTTTAAACTTCTGTTTCTCACTTTTCTCTAAAATCTGAACCAAATATATTAAAATCTCAAATCGCTTTTAATTAAACACATGCGAGCTCAAAAAAACCACTCAATCATCTATACAATAGACAACATTAATGTTCTTTTTATTCTAGTAAAATGATTTTCTCTTTCTTTGTCTGCTCACACGCTCACTTGTCCTCTTGCTGAAGAAGTTCCTATCAAGTTGGACTTTTTAACTTACACATAATCTTTTAACTTGTATAAAAGCTCACCTGATACAAGAGTAAATTAACTGGAGGATTAGTATCGGGTTTGAAGTGCCGATTAAATGTACCTGCGAAATCCATAAAAGATAGCATACACAGTAACCATATCTGTATCCATTAGGTTCAATAGTGTTTTTTTTTCTTAATTTATTATTTAAACAAAAACATCAATTTTAATCCTTGCATATACATAATTGTTAGCACAATATATTTAACAAACCATAGGAGCGATCCCTATACTAAGTGATCCCCATATATATATATATATATATATATATATATATATATATATATATAATATTGTATCCAACATAATAAAGGTAACTTAAATAAATTCTAATTTTTTTTTAATCTAAATTTAATATCAAATTCATATACAACATCTCACCTTGCATTTCTATATAAATAAATACACAAAACATCTCCATAACAACACGGGGTATAGTGAAAAACAAATATCACATTAATAAGTATCATGCACTTCTGAAATATACATCATTTATAATATATATATATATAATTCCACAATATTCATCATCTTACAATATATATTACACATTTACATAATATACACCATTTATAATTTTAGCCCCCCATCTTTGCAACTGGCTTAATGCTTAATTATACATCATGTACACATGCCCAAGATAAACTCTGTCTATATATAATAAATAATTATATCGAACCCTTCTTTAAAATAAAAAGAAGTAAGATGATGAACACCTACTTGACACTTTAAAAGTATATGTATCCTCCGATGCTAGTCTAAATTCGAATGTCTCTCTTGATTTTTCAAGAAAACATCTTCGATCAATAAATCAACTCAATCTAATCCATTTGTTACAATTACATATTCATATCATCATCCATATTTGAAATAAACATTCGTGGATGTACTTTTGTTTACCAACCATGTTCATTCCTTTCAAATACATATTATATCAATTTCAACCTACTAATTATTTTAGTTTATTTTCAAACCAATATATCTTTCATGCGTATTAATATCACTCTTCAATTCTTAACATGCTTTATGCTCATTTTAGACCTCTAAAGTTATTTATCAATCTCAAACAGATTTTATGTCATTTCTGGCTCATTAATAACATTAATTACTTCAAAATAATTATTATGACATCCTTAGCTCATTCATACAATTTATCGGTTCAAAACAATTATCATGCCATACTCGGCTCATTATTGATATTTATTTATCTCACAATATATTATGTCATCTTTGCCTCACTAAACACTCCTTATTATTTTACGAGCATTAGGCTAATTTTTTACTTACCAAGACCCCATATTGAAATCTAACATTCATATAGTAATTTTCTTACACTTAAGGTTAGTCATTCATATTAACAAACACATGGTGTGGACATTCATTCATATTAATTCAAAACTATATCATTAAACACTATATCATGAGGGCATAATTCTTTCCTATCCCCATCATTATACCAAAAACATAACTTGCGTAATATCATTAGAACATAGAAGTCAACACAATTAATTTATACAAATCCCACATTTCATTTTTAACACTAATATGATATTTCAGCTTCCTATATTTCATCAAGTCGCTTTAGTTACCAATTCATTTATCCATAAAAACTTCTGTCAAGTCATATTATCAACACATTAATCACTAACTAAATCATTTCTTCAAAGTATTTTATCAACACTTTACATGCAATTTGAATTTAACCATTCTTTACATAGAGACTTTGTACTCCTAACTTTCCTAGATATATCAACAATGATTCAACCATCCTTACATAGGAAATGCATATATTCATTCTTTCAAAATACTTATATTAGTTCCACACAACCTAACTCTTCACAATAACTCTTATCATGATTACTCTTTTATTTTATCATCAAAACTCATAATTTGTCATAGCCTTCTCAATTTATTTTTCAAGTATGTTTATTACTATACCACACAAATACCAAAACAACACATACAATCCAATTCAACAAGTTCTCATGCAATTTGAACAATTTCTTAACTTCCATACTTGTAGTTCATGCACCTAAATAAAACTATACCTTACTAACCATATCTTAGGCTTTAATATTAATTCCTAAACATTCAATATCATAAAATTAAACAAAATTTTATCTTTCCTAATCTTCTCACATGGTCAGCCTTAAAGTTATCATTAACTTATAATATTTGTTCTAACCTTTTACTTTAATTTTTTTTAACCATTGACATACAACTAACTGAATAATCTGTTAATACAATTATCCTCACAAAAAATCACATGAACTTTAGAATTTAAGATTTTAGGGTTTTTCTAATTCTTCCAATTCAAATCATTTCCATGCATTCTCATAATCAAACAACAATAGTAAATAGTCCAATTATCATTCTATTACAAAAATCCACATAAACTCTAATTTCAAGAATTAATGGTTTTTCAATTACAAATCAAAACCCAAGTAGAAATTGAAATATATTGGTTGGAAATATCTTACCAACTTCAAAAGCACTTAGTGGAGTATGTTTCTAGCAACAATTCTCATGTTTTCCAATTCCTCTTCAATTCTTGTACTTTTTCTTTCGCTAACTTCCCAAGTTTAAAAACTCTTCTGTCTCTCTAGATTTTTCTATCTTGGTTTGATATCCTAAGTAAAAATCACACTTACACACTTTCCAGCTCAGATTGTTTTTTGAAAGAACAAGCATTAAATTTGAAGAAAAATAAAGAAAAATAAGTCTCCCATGCTCTTTAATGGTTCTCGGCCAGAATAGTGTCAATGAGGAAACAATTGGCCAAAATTACAACAATACCATTAATAAATCCATGTATTATTTTTTATAATTTTGTCTAAACAATCTCGCAAGGCCTTCTCAAAATCTAATTGACCTGAAACTTTAAATCAAGATATAAAATTATATCTAGAGATCCCGCATAAAACTTAACCATGATTTAATGGTCGGATTTGAGTGTTTTGCTTGATATCGTAAAACTGGACAGTAGTAATTTTTACGTCAAAATCTGAATTTGTGTACTGTTTCATTACTTAATTCATTAAGATTTTAAAACTAATTCATTGGGGATTCCCATCCATAATTATAACAAAACTTTTCTCAGATGTTTCACCATTTTCGGTCAAAATAACACGATTGTACACAAGGATTATACTAGTGGTCAGTGTTTTTCGCATGTAAAATCACTTTATTAAAAAAAATTCACTCTATTATTATTATTTTTGTTATTATTATCACTTAAATTTATAAAAATTATTTTACTTGATTAAAGAATTTATATGATTCGTTGTTGAGTTCACATTTTGCGTATTGATTTATTACTTTATATAATTTGAAATTTATACTATTTTTATTGGGGATCTCCACACCTAATAATAATAATTTAACTCATAATTTAGTATTTTTCAATTGGAGATTTCCTAATTTAATTGGTTTATAATTTTAAATTAAGAGTTTACATGAGTTGATTTTTCAACTGAGTTGAAAAACTATAATTTTTAATAAAGGTATATTTTCCTCCCCTCTCATCTCTCATTAATTATTTGGTTGCTTGCATGCTCGTTTGTCTTTTTTAAGTTTGGAAACAAATTTTGCAATTATGGTGCTTTCATGATGCAGATATTGTTGGTTTACAAACCATCACAATCAATGAATTTTAGATAGATTTTGATACTGTAATAACTCTTATTTTTTTATTTAATTATAAAGAATAAAAATTATATTTAAAAGAAAGATAATAAATTAGCGTGAGACTAGCGATATTACGTGTGTTTTATGATTAAATCTATTTTTATTTAATTATAAAATAACAAAAATAAATATTTAGAAGAAAATTAATAAATAAAATTATAGAGGAAAACAATATTTGTTTTCCATCAAAATCGTCTTCTCAAATCTATGTATCTTTTTTTACAATAAATTTGAATAAAAAGTAAAAGCAATAATAAAAAAAAATTATTTAAATTAAAAAGGAAAAAATATTTTAATCAAAAACCTAATTTTTTATACAATATATTTATTTTTTATTTTGAAAAAAAAACATGTTTTTTTTAACAAGAAACATTGTTTTCTTAAAATAAAATATTATTATGATCATAAAAGCAAGTTTCCATAAAAAAAAAATCAGGAATTGATCATTTCTATATGCCTATACAAAAAAATATAAAAACAATAAATTTGAGAAGATTATATTAAAAATTTATAATAATGAATAAAAAAAATCTGCATATTAAACTAACACATAATCATCCATAAAATAATTAATAATATCATCACAAAACTCTCTCTATAATTATAAATAAATTAAAATTTTAATATAATTCCTAAAAAAATAGGTTATCTTGAAACTTGTTTATTTTTTATAGAGGCACTTTGTTATTTTTTTTAGTTATCTTTCAATAGGAAATAATTTATAAATTTTGATAAATTTTACTATTATTAAAAAGTACTCCATAGTTAAACAGTAGAATATAATATTTTTTTTTATATCTATATCTTTATATTTGGCTAGTTTATAATAAAAAGTAGCCTTTTAAATAAAGGTATTTTAAAAACTATAATGAAAATATAATTATAAAAAATTATTAATACACATATAACGTATTTGCTAAAAATAATAGTTTTAAAATGAAAATATATAGTCCTCATCAAAGGTTTACTTATTTTATTTATGTTCACATTTTTTATTTATTTAATTTGATATTCAATGCTCTATTAATGGTCTCAAAAGAGCTGACTTTCAGTATTTTGATTAATCTTATTTGTAAAACTATAAGTTTAATGGATATTTTTTTTCAAATTTTTTAAATCAAAATAGGCTAGACCTCAATTACTTTCAATGGATCCCCTTGAATCTTAAATCTCGGGATATATGGTTCTCCATACATCCATGCTAGGGAAACAAATCTTCTTTTTATATAGTTGTTATAATTTTTTTTTTATTGTTATTTTTTTTACTTTGATTTTTTTTAAAATTAATATTGTTTTTTCAGTTTTATTCTTCAACATTAAGTTTGTTGGGAATTGAGATTCTTGATTAAACTCAGGTATAGGATTTAACATGTTGCGAGTTTGGGAAATAAAACTCAGGTTTACAAGATTCGTATGAGTTTGTTTTTTTTTTTTAAAGCTCATGTTCTTTCAGTCTCATCTTTCAACATTTATTTAATTGGAGATTAAACTCTTTTATTTTTTCTCTCTTGCTTCCTATAAGATTTTTCACTGATTTTGAAAATGATTAGGTTATCTCTTGTTTTTTTTATTTTTTATTCTTTGTTGAATTTAGCTTTTTTTTAATAATTCCTTTTTAAATTAAATTAAATGATTAAATATAAATGTGAGATGCTTACTTTATGATATTTTATTTGGTTTGCTTTTCAGCTCGTTGCTCTAAAGACGCGTATGGCCTTTTTCAGTATCGTCATGTAGCATTTTGCATTGGCGTTAGAATCTTCTTGGTAAGCTCTTTCTAGTGGTGAGGCAGTGTTCATGGTGGAGGGACAATAAGTCTCCAAGGAGCTTTTCTTTCTTATCTTTTCAAATATGATATTGAAATCTAATTTTTTATAGTTAATTATTATCAAAAACAATTTATTGCTTTATTTATTGTTAATGCTTTTTTTATTATATTATGAAATTAACTGAGCTTATTAAATCCTGTCAAGTCAATGATCCGAGTTTCTGATTTTTCTTGGTTTTTTTAAAATACTAGTGTCTCATGAATATTTTTTATGTTAGAAAAAATTTGACTCGGTTTACAACATAACGTAGACTACCCATCTAGTATCTAATATATAAATTAATAAAAGTCTTAAGACTCCAATCCTAATTTCCAACAACAAAAAGGTAGAATAAAAAAAGTGATAGTATCATAAAATCATCAATAAATTCAACTCTGCATAAACTAGACTAAAATCTAGTTCAGGAACAGGTGACCCCCACCTCAGGCTCAGAGAGATTTTAAAAAAGCTCAGTTCATTTTTTTTGTAGTTCTTAACGCCACCTTATCCCCATATCTTTAGCCTTTGTATATATATATATATATATAGAGAAAAGGAAAGAAAAGAAACTGAGAAGTAGGGTTAACCCATATGATGATTGAGTGCACATGTGGCTAGATATGTCCACGTGCACCTGTTTTATTCATTGAATCGAATGATTCGTTTCTTTACTCTCTCCATTTATATATTAATCTTTTTTATATTTATTGTTGGAAGTAAACTGATTTATAGAAATTAGTTGAACCAGTTGACCGATTGGGAATACAATGACCGGATGAGGCAGAACAACAAAATGGAATAAGTTGAAGCAGTCAACCAGTTGAGAAATAGTAGACTAGTTCAGTTGGCAAAATACAATTCTTGTTTAGATTAGGATTTTCTTATATTAGTTTAATTCCTTAATTGTCTAGGATTTTATGCCTATAAAAGGCTTGTAATTCAACATTATTAGGTAGTACAAAAAGACATTGAATAGCCAAGAGAGTTTAGAGATAAACATTTAATAAAAGTATACATTCCTCTCAATTGATCTTGTTCTTGAGTTTTTTTTTTATTATTATTTTGTATCATTGTTTTGTATTTTATACCACACCTATCTTTCTTCCAACATTTCTTACCCTTTTATCTTTGTCTCTCTGCTAACTATCATCTCCATGCATGGTCCTTGTTTAGTGCAATTTTACTGATCGTAGAGTATAGTAGAAGATTGTGATGGATATGACGATGATGAAATTGAAGAAGAAGACAATTTTGATTAATTTGCACAACACGAATGTGTAATGCCATAAAATGTAATGTAATATTTTTGGATGAAATTAACTTTAATGTAATGACAATGATATTTATTTATTATTAAATCACAATAAAACATTTATTTTATATGATTTTATTATTATACACATAAGTTGTGTTATTGTGTTGTGTGTGCTGCTGTGATTTTAAGTATTTGTAGGATGGATACATAAGGAATACAAATATAGTCTGGCAACATAAACTATTTTGCACCAATGGAAATACCATCGGACCTGTAAAATACAAATAGATACACCGACAAATTAAATCCATCGATATATTTCAGAGAGCATTGGAATTGTTCTCTTCTCATCGGGATCGTTCATTGTGTTCAATACATACGAGATCACCGATATTAATGTCTGTCGGTATTTTTCCAAGAGCTAATGTATTGTTCACTTTTCACTTGCACTGTTTATTACTGTTCAATACATATGAAAACATCGACTATTAATATACGTTGATATTTTCCTGAGAGTTAAGGTATTGTTCACTTCTCACTTGCACTGTTTATTACTGATCAGTATATACAGAATCATCGACGAACGAAAAAAGTAGTGAGTGATAGTTATCGAGTTTCTAGAAATTTTTGATTAAATTGAAAATTTCAATTAAACTTTACAAATAGATACACCAATGTAAAAATTAAAAATATTAATATTTAATTATCCGTAGGTAAAACCTTTAGTAAACAAGCCTCAAATGAAAAGACCAGAATTTCTAAAATCAGAATGAACAAGCATATTTCTATTCTTCTCTCTTCCTCTACAACTTCTTCTATCTTCCTCCCAAATCTTCATCTTTCTCTCTTTTTTCTCTCTCCTTCTATCCTCATCCCATTATCTTCTCTTCTCTTCTTCTCCATGTGTAGATATATGTTCCTCTACATGTATGTCTTGTTTTCTTCTCTATTTATTTAATGATTTGTTCATAATTGTTTTTCTCTTCTCAGGCTCAGGGGAAAACTCAACATTAAAGTGTAATTCTTCTTTTTCTTTTTTTTTTTGTATTTTTTCTTTTTTCATTTTTTCATATGTTTTTGATATTTTTATGTTATTAATAATTGTATAAATGTTATTGGGATTTTTTTTATTTTTTTATTTTTCTATTATTAATAATTGTATAAATGTTAATGAAAATATATTATTTTTTAATTTTCTGTTATAAATAATTGTATAAATGTTGATGGAAATTTTTTAATTTTTTAAAATTTTATGTTATAAATAATTGCATAAATGTTGATGGTAATTTTTTAATTTTTATGTTGTTCATAATTGCATAAATTTTATCAGAAATTTTTATTTTATTTTTAGTTTTTATGTTCTTTAATGATTGTATATAGATTGTTATAATTTTTTTAAAATTTTAAGTTCTTTAATGATTGTATATAGATTGGTGGAATTTTTTAATTTTCTCTTATTAATATGGTTAGCTAATTGATTTGTTGGTGTTAACAAACAATTTTTAATTTCATGAAAAAAAAATTATTTAAAAATTAAAAAAAAACAAAATAGTTGCCATCATAAATAAAAAATTAAAAATAGCCAAGATAATAGTTAGGATAAATAAATTATTTTTATTGTGAAATATTGATTCTACAGATCCTTTAATGTGTTTATATTAACCTCCTATGATCATTTCACAAATGGTCGTAGTAAAGTTAATTCAAAATTTGGTTAAATTAACATAATTGGAATCGATTAACATAGATTGAAATAAAATAAATTGTTTTGTGGCAATCCAATTTAAATTATTGTGTATTTGAAAGTTTAAAATTTTAGGTAGTTTTCCGTATAAAGGTGGAGTTGCCAATGCTTTTTTTTTTTTTTAAAAAAATAGGAATGGTTTACAGTACCTTAATTCTTTAATTTGTATAGATGTCTAGGGAAAAGTCGATAGCACGTTATACAAACAAGATCATTACTAGTTCTTCTAGTAGTGCTTTTGACGACCATGAGTTGTTAGGTGCCGACTAAGAACATGCACCTAAGACATAAGTATCCACTCACAACATAAGCTCATCGAGTGCAATGCTGCCACATCAAGGGGGGTTACTTCACAATGAGATTCATTTACCTAGAAGTGTTGGGCTTAGTGGAAGAAAGACCTTTTAATGTATGTTTATTTCCATTCACATCGATATGTTAATAATTTTTGAAAAATTAATTTCAATTAACGAATGCAATTATAGGTTTACAAACATTGAGGCTGCTAGAACCATAACATCAGTGATGAAATCATCGATGAAAATTTCATGATTTTAATGGAGTCAGGTTTTCAAATATCCTGAATGGAAACCTATGATGGATGCATGGTTTAGGCGGTTTAAAGTTAGTTTTAACTTAAATATTTTTTTATTATGTTAATTTGGTTAGTTTATTAACTTATTAATGAAATTTTTCTTGTACATATTTTAACTGCAATGAAACATTTGAATGGGATAGAGTTGACAATGTTATTGCAAGGAAGATTTGGGAGAATCACGTTGCAATTAGGTAAGATTGAAATCAAGATAAATTCTTTTAATCCTTTTATTCAATTTTATTATTCATTTACTAACATATAATTCATTTGTACCATATATGTTGTGTGATTTTTGGTACGAGACGCAAAAGAAAGCTAAAAAATGTGAAAGAAAAAGAGCTTCTAGGCTGGAAGGATTTTAGATGATTTGGAAGGATTTTAGACCTCCGTACATCTCAGAGGTTGTATGAGCGGAATATACTTAGCACTTGACATTCGATCATTTCGTGTGATGATCATACTATGGTGCAAAAAACTAGAACCGATGTGTTCATGATTTCGTTACCACTCACACTAGTGACTCCATTCCGTTTATTTCATATATGAAGTGGATGGTAAGATTCTTTTTAATCACATCAATTTTGTAATAAATATTTGAATTTTATATTAATTTAATTTTTTTAATTGCTTTTTGTTTCTATTTAATAGATTATTTTTAAAATATATATTTTTAAATTATTGCTGATGAGGTTAGCAACGGACATAATCTATCAGTATATTCTAGAAAGTTGAAAATTAATTACTGTAAATGCCACTACTACTGTTTACTCCCCAATGATTTGTTTGACAGTTACATATGAAATTCACCAATAGATGCAAAAAAATCATTGATGAAATAACATACAGTTTTTTTTATCAGTGATATGTTATATTCAACGATAGAAGCACCGATGAAATGAAATAGGCAAAGTTTTTTTTGACATGTTTTGTTCGTCAATAAATCCATCTGTAAAATTATTACCGACGGACCCATCAATAGACCAAAAATCATTGATGAAAGTTTTTCCAACAGATTATTTCTATCAATGATCACATCAACAAGTTTTATGTTAACAGACTGAGTATAAATATCAATAGAAAATTCATCAGTAATTCTAAATATTCTAGTAGTGGAGAGGTACAAAGTGAGGTTAGTGGCAAAAGGTTATAATCAAAAGTATAAGATTGACTATGATGAAGTATTTTCTCTAATTACTAGATTAGAGACCATTCGAGTAATCATTGCCACCATTGCCTAACATAAATGGAGAATCTATTAAATGGATGTTAAATCAGCTTAGTATGCATTGAAGCAAGCCCCAATGGCTTAGTATAGTCGCATTGATAACTATTTCTTAAAAAAAATGGATTTGTTAAATGCTCCTATGAATATGCTATTTATGTAAAGATAAGAAAGAGTGGTGATACTCTTATTATATGTTTGTATGTGGATGACTTGATCTTTATAAGAAATAATCCAAAGATGTTTGGAGACATCAAGCAAGTAACGATCAAGTATGACACACTTCAAAGCATTAAAGTGAATACTTTAGTATATTAAAAGTACTATTGATTTTGACTTGTTCTATAGTTATTCTAATAGTTTTGAACTTATATGTTATAGTGATAGTGATTGGGCTGGAGATATGGATGATAGAAAGAGCACTATATGTTTTGTTTTCTACATGGAGTTCAAATAAGCAATCTATAGTTATTTTTTCAACATGAAGCTAAATATGTAGTTACTATATCATGTGTTTATCATTCCATATGGCTAAGGAGATTATTGAAATTGTGAATGCCATAAGAAAGGCCTACTAAAATTTATGTGGAAAACTAATCAGCCATTGCATTAGCAAATAATCCAATGTTTCATGATAGATGTAAGCATGTCGACATACAAGATTTCATTACCTATAAGATTGCATTGCAAATAAGGAACTTGAAGTCAAATAAGTGAAGACATAAGACCAAGTCGCGGATATCTTCACAAAGCCACTTAAATATTATGTTTTTATCAAGATAAGAGATATTTTAAGAGATATAAAGAAATCAAGTTTAAGAGGGGATGTTGAAAGCAAACTGATTTCTAAAAATTAGTTGAACTAGTTGATCAGTTGGGAATAATTGACTAGGTGAAACAGAATAACCAGGTGGAATAAGTTGAAGCGGTGTACCAATTCAGTCAGTAGAATACAATTCCTATTCAAATTAGAATTTCCTTGTATTTGTTTAATTTCTTAATTGTCGAGAACTTTATGATTATAAAAAGGCTTGTAATTCAACATTATTAAGTAGTATAAAAAGAGAAAGAATAGCTTAGAGAGCTTAGAGAGAAACACTTAATAAAAGTATACCTTCCTCTCAATCTTCTTTTTGTTTTTGATTTTTTTTTACTTTGCATTACTGTTTTTGATCTTATACCACACATATCTTTCTTTCAATAAGTGGTATTAGAGCTTAGGTTTGGTTATTTAACATGGTTAACAAATTTCTCACTTTAATATCCTAGTTTGACAAATGACAACTATAAAACTTAGTGTATTCGAGTAAATGCTTGGCTAGGTTCCTAAGATGTATGAGGGACAGTTGAAAAAGGCTTTGAAGAGCCTATAAATGGAGCAACGTTGACTTCATCCCAAAAGAAGGTCATGCAAAAGGCACAAAGGAACGATAAAAAAACACTAACAATCATCTAACAATGTCTAGATGATGCCACTTTTGAGATAGTGGCCAATGTAACCACCATTAAGCAAGCATGAGAAGTTTTGCAGGAGTTAAACCAAAAAGCTAAAAATATGAGAAAGATACGTCTACAAAAACTACGTGGTGACTTTGAAAAGTTACATATGCTTGAATCAGAGAATATTTCAAAATACTTTATAAGAGTATTGACCATATATAATCAAATGAAGAGATATGGGGAGAAGATGGAAGAGACACGTGTGGTAGAAAAGATCCTACGCTCATTACAAAAAAAGTTCCATTATGTGGTGTTCATGATAAAGGAGTCTCAAAATATGAATGTTCTTTCAATCCAAGGTCTCATGGAAAAATTACAAGCCTATAAGGAAAGATTTAAGAGGATGTAACTGCACAAACACTTTTTTCAAAGCAAGATGGTTTTGGATATTTCCATGGGGTAGAGAATGTAGACAAAGAAAATAAAGAAGAGGAAGAGGCAGGTTTAGAAGAGAAGGTCGTGACAGCCTGAATAGGTCAACTAGTCGACCGCATGAAGCAAACTAGTTAACTGGTTATACTAACGGTGGCAATCCAAAATCTAAGTTTGACAAATCAAAAGTTAAATACTATAATTGTCAAAAAATAAGTCATTATGCTGGGGATTGCTAAAGTCCAACCAAGAGAGTTGAGAAGAATGCAAATCTAGTAAGACCATTTATTAATCTAAATTCTTTTCTTTCCTTCTTTTTTCCCCTTAAAATCTTTCTTAAAACTGTGATCATAGAAGGAATCCACTCTATTACTAATGCATGATGAGAGAATGCAAGACAAAAAGAACATTTGGTATCTAGATAGCAGAGTCAACAACCACATGTGTGGAGGTAAAGACAACTTCATGGAGCTTAATGAAGCAATTAGAGGTAATGCCAACTTTACAAATCATTTAAAGGTTGCCATCAAAGGAAAATGTATAATTTTGATTAAATTAAAAGATATAAGTCATCAATTTATTGGTGATGTTTATTATATACAACGGTGAAAAACAACATATTAAGCTTAAGACAATTATTGGAGAAAGGGTATGAGATTAAGATGAAAGATTGTATTTTGACATTACTTGACACTAAAAGAGCTATGATTGCAAAAGTAGCCATGAAAAATAATAAAATGTTCTTGCTAAACATAAAGACAGATGTGCCTAAATGCCAAAATGCCTGTGTGAAGGATGAGACTTGGCTTTGCCATATAAAACTTAGGCATGTAAACTTTAATAGCTTAAAGATAATGACACAAAAGGAGATGTTGAAGTGTCTACCATCCATTATACATCCAAATCAGTTGTGTGTAGTATGTTTAGTTGAAAAGCAATTTTGCAAGAGCTTTCCGAAGGAATTTACATTAAGAGCAAGTAAACCCCCACAAGAAATACATGTCTATGTTTTTGGTCCTATCAAACCATGTTTGTTTAGTAAAAATCTATATTTTCTACTTTTTATTAATGATTATAGTAGAAAAAACTTGGGTATACTTTTTAAAATAAAAGTCTATTGTGTTTAGTTGTTTTAAAAAGTTTAAGGCATTAGTTGAAAAAAATGGTTATTCTATAAAATCACTTAGAACAGATAGGGGGTGAATTTTTTTCTAATGATTTTAATGAATTTTATGAAGATCATGGTATAAAGAGACTCCTAATGGTGCTTAGATCCCCACAATCAATTTAGTCGAAAGAATAGAAGCATCATCAACATTGGAAGAAGCATGCTCAAAACCAAGAAAATACCTAAAGAGTTTTGGGCCGAAGCTGTTGATTGTGCTATTTACTTGTCAAATAGGTGAACTACTAAAAGTTTGAATGACATGACTCCACAAAAAGCATGGAGTGGAAGAAAGTCAAGTGTTTCTCACTTGAAAGTTTTTGAGAGCATTGACTATGTGCATGTAGATGATCAAGTAACGACAAAGTTAAATGACTAGAGCAAAAAGATAATCTTTATGGGTTATGAATAAAAGTTCAAAGGATACAAACTTTACAACCCTAATGAAGGAAAAATGATGATTAGTAGAGATGTTGAGTTCAATGAAAAAGAAGTATGAGATCGAGAGGTAGATGATAGTGAGAAATATGACTTCTTACTGATTTTTAATGAAAATGAGGAAAGATATAAATATCATCAAGAACCTATAGTTACACCTTCACAAACACTAATGAGCTTAACTTCTCCTTCTTTTTCCTTTTTTTCTTTTTCTAGTGGAAACTTAAGTAGTGGCACTTCATCAAGTCCACTAAGAAAGATGAGGAGCTGTAATGACTTATATGAGGTAACTAATCCTATTGATGATGTTATATTATATGATCACTTTGCTACATGTGATCCTATAGTGTTTGAAGAAACAATAAAGGATGAGAAATAGAGAATTGCTATGGATGAGGATATTGCATCAATTGAGATGAATGACATGGAAATTGGTTTCTAGATCAAGTAAAAACAACCAATAAATGTCAAGTGAATCTTAAAAGAAAAAAACAATGCCAAAGGATAGGTGAAACACTACCAAAAATTAGCAAATACAAGTGGACACACCGACAACAATATTTTATTGGTAAATTACGGTGAATTTTTCTGACTAAATATGCTCTCGTAGTAGCCATTGGTAAATACCGACAAAAATATTCCCTCGGTATATATCGAGGAATTACAGTAAGAAAAGAAGGAATGAAAAAAGAGAGCCAAAAAGTACAATGACATATCATTTTTACAAACATAATTACCGATGAATTTAAATCTGTTGATTAAATCCATCTGTAATATTTGATTTATGACCTCACAAGCGACCCTCCTCTCTCCATCTCTTATTTCTTATTCTTCCTTTATTTTTCTCTACAACAAACATCACAAACCCCCCTAATTTTATCACAAATCAAACTTTCACTACAAATCTAGCCACCCCAATACTTGGTTTGTCAGCATCCCTGTTCTGATTCAAATTTTATTAAGGATTGCCTAATTTTATTTGAACTCAATTTTAAATGTTAATTTTTATTGCTTATTTTTGTAGTACATGAATTTTGTTTGGGTGTTTACTTGTTTTATAGCCTTTTCTCATAGAAATTTGTTGTATGAATGTATGATTTGTATATAATAGGATTTGTTTGAGATTTTGTAAAATTTTATTTGTTTGTAAATTGAAGAAATTTAATTTGAATTTTGTGACTTAGGTGTTTTGTGATAAAATAAATAATTACTTATTTAATGGGTCCGTTTTATATTTTATCAATTTTATTACTGAGTTGAAAGTTGAATAGAAATTTGAATTTATATAAATAATTGATATTGAATTAGTTGTACTTTTAAAATAGTTTGAATACGTTTAAGTTAAATCAATGTTTTGTTATTTATTTAGTTTACATAATTAATTAATACATGTTGTCATCAATAATCTACATAAGTTTGATATAAATAATGAATGATTGTTTATAGATATATCGATATCCACTCGAAAGGTTGCGTAGGATTGATTAAGTAATGTAATGAGATTTAGGGTTTTATTAATTATACACTATATAATCCGAGAAATATTAGTATAGGCAGTATTAGATGTTCATGTAAGAGATGTAAGAATAAAAAAGTTTCTCAATCTAGATGTTGGATTATAGAGAGATACTTGTGTTGGTTTGCACACGGAGAACTATATGTTCCTCACGAGACCATGGTAGAAATGATGGTTGGGTCAAATTTTAATTCTAACAATATGCATGAAGTTGTAGATGACAATAGTAATCTTTATAGGAATATGGTTATGGATGCGATGAGAATGAATCAGGGTTATGCTGATCAATGTCCAATAATAAATGAATAACCTAATATAGACACGACAAGGTTTTTTGATCTTTTATAAGATTCTAACGAGCCGTTATGGAATGGGTGCACAAGTCATAGTAAATTTTTGATTGTTACATAGGTGTTCACTATCAAGTCAGATCATAGGTTGAGTGTGACTGGTTATAATAAAATTATCAAATGGGCAAAAAGCATTTTACTTTAAGGGAATAAGTTGAAAGAGAACTAAGGGAATAAGTTGAAAGAGAACTTTTATGCTGTTAAATCCATGATGAAACCCCTCGACCTATGATACTAGAAAATTAACATGTGTCCAAACTTCTGCATGTTATACTACCTTGAAAATGCATAGTTAACTGAGTGCAGAACATGTGAGTATGCTCGTTAAAAACCCAAAACTAGCAAGGGAAGGACTCTTGTCGTACATAGAAAACTTAGATACTTTCCAATTACACCTAAACTGCAAATGTTATTTATGTCACCAAAGACTACTAAGCATATGACATGACATGACATCATTTACATGATGCAATGGATGGAGTGATGGTGCACCCTTCTAATAGTAAAGCCTCAAAACATTTTAATAGGGTATATCCTTAATTTTCATTGGAATCAAGGAGCGTGTATCTTGGGTTATGTACAGACGGATTCAATCCATTTGGGTCATTTACTGCTCCTTATTCTTGTTGGCCGGAGATACTCACGATGTACAACTTGCCACTAGAGATGTGTATGAGGTCGGAGTTCAAGTTTTTATCTATAGTCATACCCGATCCTAATAGTTCGAGTTGGAATATAAAGGATTGTCTTCATCCATTGATTGATGAGTTGAAGCAGTTGTAGTCATCCCCAGGGCTTTGACATATGATGTATCAAGGAAACATAATTTTCAGATGAAGGCAGCTTTGATGGATAATCAATGATTTTCTTTCGTATGAAATGGTTTATGGTTGGAACACGTATGGAAAATTAGCATGTCCATACTAACAAGGCCTTCACGTTAACAAATAATGGTAAACAGTCTTTTTATATTGCCTCAGAGGGTTTTTACTAACAGATCATAAGTACAGAAAGAACATAAATTATTTCTTTGTTGACAGAGTTGAAAGAGATGTTGCACTGCTACTACCATCGGATGAAGAATTGTATGACGTGGTGTCAAAGTACAACGACATTGTGTTTGGTTTTCAATTTGGAAAGTAGAAGTTTCTTGGTTTTGGTTGGACCTATAATTGAGTAAACGAAGTATTTTCTAGGAGCTTCCTTATTGGAAGATCAATACCCCCCGCCATAACTTTGATGTCATGAATATAGAAAAAAAACATGTTTGAAAATATTTTCAATGCGGTTATAGACATGAAAGGGAAGACAAATAAAAACATTAAGGCTAGAATAAATATATCTTTGTTTTGTCACTGTAAAAACATAAAGTTAGTTTATGATAGGTCATGGGTCGCAAAGCCCAAAGCTAGCTTTAACTTAGACAAAAATGCACAACTACTTGTCTACCAATGGCTTAAGAGTTCGTGTTTTCCTAATGGACATGCTTTGAACATATCAAGGTTGGTGAATTTGGAGGATTGTAGATTGTATAGAATGAAGAGTCATGACTGCCACGTGTTTATGCAAACACTCATTCCACTAACTTATCAAGATTTAATGTCAAATGAGATATGAGATGCACTCACGGAGATCAGTCACTTCTTTAGAGATATATGCTCTAACAAGTTGCAAACACAACATATGAAGCATTTACCCATACATCTACTATTTGAGGCAAAATTTTAAGGTCTAGTCCAATATAGATGGATGTATCCATTCGAGATGTTAAGAATTATTACACATGCATTATAATTAAAACTCTATTGTCTTTTTTTTTAACTCAGCATTTATTTAATTCCATGCAGGTACTTGTTCAACCTTAAGAGAAAAGTAAAAGAACAAGGCGCATGTTGAGGCTTCGATATACGAGGCATATATTGTTGAAGAGATCTCAACACTTATCTCGCACCATTTCAAACCTCACTTGAGAACAAGAATCAAACGCGTTATTCTAAGGTATGATGATGGTGAGGAAGTGCCTTCGAGTGAGAACTTATCAATATTTTTCCATCTTGGACGACTCATACAAAAAAAATACTACGAGGAGAAGATATTTGATAAAAATAGAATTCAGATAAACACATAGTTATGTGCTATTTAACTGCGATGAACTGAGATCTTTTATTTAATAAGTATAATACTCCACATGTTGTTATTTTTGAACAATTTATCTCTTATACTATTATAAACTGATAGATTGATGAATTTCTCGTAGGCAACATCGTCAATTTTTATTATCCAAAAACTCACAGCCGATTGAATCCCAAATCTTTCGATTACAAGATGAATAATTTTTCACGTGGTTCAAAATACATGTAAGGACTATTTAATTATTCTTATATCCCAGTAAGTTCATTACACATTTCTTGTTAACTATGATAGAAATGTAATTCATGTACCATGTTTATAAATTGGAAGGGAATGCTATTGTTACTTTGAATTTACTAAGTCTGGGTCCTAAAAGATAAGAAGTGCTATAACAAGTATTTCATCAATGAACATGTGTTTCATACTAAAGAGTATGATGAAGGTAGAAAGACATATAACAATGGGGTCTGCGTTAAGAGATCAACTTCTAATGAATTTGAAGCTGACTACTTTAGGAAGTTAGAAGAGATTATTGAATTCCAATATTATAATAAAAATATAATTTTTTATTCAAATATTGATATTAGTATGATACCACTAATAAAAGAATCAGAATAAATTCCCATCATGTATGATATTGTGTCAAAGTAGCAAAGTAAGAATGTTTTTTGGAAAATAACATAGTTGAAAACTTATATTAAAAAATAGCACATTTAAAATAGTTGTAGTTGACACCTATAACAATAAAAAAACTTAATTCAACCCTTTTATTTTATATCCTTTTAAGTAAAAAAATATCAATAAGTGTAAGATTTTAAAAAAAAGTAAGAAGTAATTGATAACCTTATCACACAACATTTTTTTTACTGTGATATTATGACTCTTGAAATTGTACAATTTTCTCTAATAAATTTTGGATTGTAATATTTTCAAAAAATAAATTAAAATTGGTACTATACTATTTTGGAAACAAACTCTCAAATTAAATGAGTTGAAGGCTGGTTTCTTCAGATATATATATCTTTCATTGAACATCTTGCCAAGTGTTTTTAAATAAACCAATTATGCTCGCTTGTTTTTCAAAATGATATCATGAAGGAAAAATAATAATAAAATAAAAATCACCCCATCTTAGTCAGCAGTAGTGGGTAAGAGTTACTGCTTCTGGTTGACGAAGGCAGTACTGGAGGCAAAGTCGAGTTCACGCGTGCTTGACTGGTTGCCGCTCTCTCTCTCTCTCTCTCTCTCTCTCTATATATATATATATATATATATATATATGCTCGATATATGTTTCATGTGCAGTGTAGTCTGTGTAGACTAGAAAAGCTATATTATTTTACCTTGTTCATTCGTATAAAGTGCATCAGCATCAGCTAATTTATTGGAAGCTTTTACCAGATTTTGCTAGAAATATTCAACTAATTGTCAAACTTGAATCCCTGTATCCAATCAAAGACAAACCGGGCAATGGTTCTTTTCTTGTTGAATTTATGTATGCCTTGGTCAAACATCTAGCTAAAGTTGCTTGTCCCTAACTTTTTATTTTTATAGGGTGTGTTTGTACCTATGGTAGTGGTAGTTTTTCAAAAAAAATTAGAAACACATCAAATAATATATATTTTTTATTTTAAAAAAATTATTTTTTATATAATATAAGTGTTCATGCAGATCCTCTATGCATGATATTCATCTTTACAGGGAAAAAAAAAAAAACCATCAAGATGGAGCGCCTCCTAATTGTGGGGTTTCAAGTTCAAAATCTTATTTCATGTCGCCAAGGCATGCAGATTGTTTGCAAGTAACATAAAAACCAGTAAGGTTTCACTTAGCTAACTAAAAATAATAATGGGTCAAGTATCTCTCGTGTAATGGATAATACCAGTATATACATATTCATTTAAAAACTCTTGAAAATTAATACCTTGCCGGTCCATACCGAAACTCAAATTAAATGAAGATAGACAAAAGTCAAAACACAAAAAAGTCGAAGCCCACCGCCTCTATAATTCCCCACAAACCAATATAAAGCTTATGGCGTAAAAAATCTCACAAACCTCTAAACTAGAGCACGTCAGAAAAGCCAGATCTGGAAGAAAACAGCCTCAGCAGCTTCCACGAACCAAAAGAATGCTTCTTAGTCTGAATTAATCAAAGCTTCGAGCTACAACTATTGCATGCACACTACCAAAAAAACCAGAGAAAATCAACGGAATTACCGACAAAACTTTTCCATGGAATTTTTTTATCGGTAATAATTACCGACGGCAATAATTCTGTCTCAAAATCTATCGGTATATACCGACAACCTAGATCTGTTGGCAAAACGGTCAGTATATATCGACAGAAATATTCCATCGGTATCTACCAACCGTTTCACCGATGGGGTATACATTTTGTCTAGAAATATACAACGGCGTGGTGACGTTAGAGGATTTTATCAACAGAATGATCGAAAGATTCAAACTAAGATAGCCATACAGTGACGTGGCATTGTCACCAACGGAATCACCGATGGAATCACCGACAGAATTATTCCATCGGTGATTCCATCGGTAAAAGCCATAATATACCCACCCATCTGCCGACACTGTCTTCCTCTGTTTCTCTTTCTTCTTCTTTCCCATTCCACCTCTCCCCTCCCAAACTGCAGCTAACCACCCATCCCAACTCTCCACTATTCTCAACACGAGCACTCAAGTTAATTTCTTATATCTTGTACGTAGTCAAAATATCCGTTTTTTTGTAGATTTTATCATTTTTTTAAAGTAAATCTATCCTTTTTAGTTTTAATATTTAATTGTGAATTTTATTGTTGTAGTATATGTATTTTGTTAACGTTTATACTTGTTTAATTGTTATTTTTCAAAGAAACTTGTATTATGAATGTATAATTTTGTAGTTGTTAAAGTTTGCTTTAGATTTTGTCAAATTATATTTGTTTGTAAATTGTTGAAATTTTGTTTGAATTACACCAAATTAAATGTGTCGTTGTGATGAAATAAATAATTAATAGCTTGTTTAACGAGTCTTATTTAATTGTTATCAATTCTATTTCGAAGTGGTGATTTCTGTAAATTTATATATGTATAAATTTGTATGTATGAACGTTGATAGTTGATAATTGATAATGAATATTTAACATAAGTGTTGTTTTAGTTTGTTGGATAATGTCGGGGAAAACCAATATTTTTTTTATGTTTTATAGAGGTTTAATAGAAGTCATGGATGATCATTCATGGATGTATCGAGACTCACCCCAAGGATTGCGAAGGATGGATTATTGTAACGGTGTCCAGGGTTTTATTAATTTCGCAACATCTATTCCGAGGAATTTTACTGATGGCGGTATTAGGTGTCCATGCAGGAAGTGTAAAAATTTAAATTTTCTGCATCAAGATGTTGTAACGATGCATCTTCTAACCAAAGGGTTCATGGAAGATTACATGTGTTGGTATGCTCACAGAGAACTATTTGTTCCTGATGAGAGCATGGAAGAACAGGTGGTTGGGTCAACTTCTAGTGCTAGTAACATGCATGAAGTTGAAAATGAGAACAGTAATCCTTACAAGAATATGGTTATGGATGCAATGAGAATGAGTGAAGCTAATGTCAGGGAATGTCCAATCGTAGAAGAAGAACCTAATGCAGATGCAGCAAGGTTTTTTGATCTGTTGAGAGATTCTGACGAACCATTATGGGATGGTTGTACGAACCACAGTAAATTATCAGCCGTAGCATAGGTGTTCACCATCAAGTCAGATCACGGGTTGAGTGAGGCCGGTTATGACAAGATTATTGAATGGGCGATAAGCATTTTACCTGAAGGGAACAGGCTGAAAGAGAACTTCTATGCTGCCAAGTCCATGATGAAACCCCTCGGTTTAGGATAC
>Ga0325403_1000388_pt1 | contig 29726 bp, 34 predicted proteins | sample PopdelMetagenome_19_FD_205665 | JGI IMG/M metagenome (GOLD analysis project Ga0325403, IMG submission 205665) | Populus deltoides microbial communities from Bellville, Georgia, United States - Xylem-PdKOR-R4 | ecosystem: Host-associated > Plants > Phyllosphere > Stem > Wood/Secondary xylem... | reverse complement strand
CGGCCACCGAGCTGGGCCTGCGCGTCGACGTCCAGGCCGAGCACGCCAGCACCGCCGCCCTGGTCGACGCCCTCGCCGCCTACGGGGCGCAGCTGCGCACCCAGGCGGAGGAGGCCGGTGAGCCGGTGCTGCGTCCCAGCGAGCGCCGCGGCGGCGCCCGCAGGCGGCGCTGAGTGCCGTTCCCCGCTGAGCGGCCGCGGCGCCTGCGCTCGTCGCCGGCGCTGCGGTCGCTGACCGCCCAGGAGCACCTCGCGCCGCAGCGCCTCGTGCTCCCGGTCTTCGTCAAGGAGGGTCTGACCGCCCCGTCCCCCATGCAGTCGATGCCCGGGGTGGTCCAGCACTCTCTCGGGTCGCTGGTCGAGGCGGCCCACGAGGCCGTCGAGGCCGGGGTCGGCGGCATCATGGTCTTCGGCGTCCCGCAGGTCCGCGACGCCCGCGGCTCGGGCGCCGACGACCCCGACGGCATCCTCAACACGGCGCTGCGGGCGCTCGACGAGGCCGTCGGTGACCGGTGCGTCGTCATGGCGGACCTCTGCCTCGACGAGTTCACCGACCACGGCCACTGCGGGGTGCTCGACGCCTCCGGCCGCGTCGACAACGACGCGACCCTGGAGCGCTACGCGGCCACGGCCCTCGCGCAGGCCGAGGCGGGGGCGTCCCTGCTGGGCCTGAGCGGGATGATGGACGGGCAGACCGGTGTCGTGCGCGAGGCCCTGGACGCCGCCGGCCGTTCCGACGTCGTGCTGCTCGCCTACGCCGCCAAGTACGCGTCGGCGTTCTACGGCCCGTTCCGCGAGGCCGTCGAGTCGACCCTGCAGGGCGACCGGCGCTCGTACCAGATGGACCCGGGCAACCGCCGCGAGGCGCTGCGCGAGGTGCGCCTCGACATCGCCGAGGGCGCCGACGTGGTCATGGTCAAGCCGGCGCTGCCCTACCTCGACGTGCTGAGCGACGTGGTGGCCGCCACCCGTGAGCTGGGCGTCCCGGTGTGGGCCTACCAGGTCTCCGGTGAGTACGCGATGGTCGAGGCGGCGGCCGCGGCCGGGATGATCGACAGGGAGCGGGCCGTGCTCGAGTCCCTGACCGCCATCCAGCGTGCGGGTGCCACGGCCACGCTCACCTACTGGGCCACCGAGGTCGCAGACCTGCTCCGCCGGGGCTGACGCGAGTTGAGCGCAGTTCACTCACCTCGGGTTTGGGGCGGGTGCGTGCGGGGTATCCCGCGGGCGGCACCGCAGGGGTGCCCGCAGGCCGCAGCGGCGGTCTGCGTCCCTTCCCGGTGAGGAGGATCCCCGTGACCGTCATGCAGTTCGACCCCTTCGGCGACCCCTTCCGCCAGCTCGACCGGATGGCTCAGCAGCTGGTCAGCGGCGCCCGCACGCCGATGCGCATGCCGATGGACGTCTGGAAGGACGAGTCCGGCTACCACGTCGAGCTCGACCTGCCCGGCGTCGACCCGAGCAGCGTCGACGTGACCACCGAGCGCAACGTCATCACCGTCCGCGCCGAGCGCTCCACGCGCGCCGCCGGCTCGCGGGAGGTGCTCATCGCCGAGCGTCCGCACGGCTCCTTCGTGCGGCAGCTCCAGATCGGTGACGGCCTCGACGCCACCGGCGTGAGCGCCGACTACCGCGACGGCGTGCTGCACCTGCTGGTCCCCGTCGCACCCTCCGCGCAGCCGCGTCGCGTCGAGGTGTCGAGGTCGGACCGCGGTGACCACCGCGAGGTGGTCACCGGTGCCGAGCAGCGCCACGAGGCCGTCGGCGCCTCGTGACGGGCTGAGGGCCGGAGGGGCTCCGGCTCCCCGACCGCGTGCGGTCGCGCGCCGGTCAGGCGTAGTCGGGGCCCCCGGTCACGCCGAAGAACTCCTCGAGCGTCGCCGTGCCGGCCGCCGCCATGGCGGCCACCAGCTCGACCCCGACCCAGCGGAAGTGCCACGGCTCGGGGTTGTAGCCGGTGACGGCCTGGTCGGCCTCGGTGTAGCGCAGCAGCCAGCCGTGCTCGCCCGCGTGCTCGGCCAGCCACAGGCCCTCGTCGGTCTGGCCGAAGCGCGGGCTGAGCGTGGCGTTCCCCGCCGCGGAGGAGAAGTCGACGGCGAGCCCCGTCTGGTGCTCGCTGTACCCCGCGCGGGCGCTGTAGCGGTCGGCGCCCGCCTGGCCGTTGCGGCTCACGGAGCGGCGGTGCACGTCCTCCTGGTAGTCGCGGCTGCGGAAGCCGCTGACCAGGGTGAGGGCGACGCCGTCGTCTCGGCTGCGGGCGAGCAGGGCCTCGAGGTCGGGGGCGGCTGCGGCGCTGACCACCTCGCCCGCCACCGTCGTGAGCTGCGCGGGCTCGTAGTCCGCGGGGCTGATCGGGTGGGTCTTGTTCACGACCACCCAGGGGCTCGCGGGCTCGTCCGTGGCGTGCGCCGCCCTGTCGAAGGTGGGCGAGGGCGTCGCCGCCGGTGGTGACGGCGCCGGCGGCGCTGCTCCCGCTGGGGGGCTCGCCGACGTGGCGGCGGTGGGGAGCTGGGCGGCCACGAGCGCCCCCGCCTGCGGGGCGGCGGCAGGGGAGGGAGGCCGCAGGCCGGTTCCCGAGGTGGCCGCGAGGGCTCCGGTGACCCAGGCCGCCCCGGCCACCAGGGCCCCGCGACGCGTCACGGGGGAGGGGGCGCGGTGCCGGCTCACGGTCGGACCCCCTCCGGGACGCACTGGGTGGCACCCCAGAGCTGGAGCGGCCCCCACGAGCGTAGGTGAGGTGGACCCGCTGCGTCCCCCGTGCGCTCGACGCGGGGCGCCGTCACAGGCCGAGCTCGTCCGCCAGGGCCTCGACGGCCGCCGCCGCGAAGGCGTCCGCGGGGTCGAAGGTGTTCGCCAGCTGGCCGAAGAGCTCGGAGCTGACCAGGCCGAGCAGCGCGGTCCAGGCGCGCGCCGCGGCCACGACGACCCGCGCGGACGCGCGGCCCGCGGGCCCGTCAGCCGCCGCGGCCGTGACGCGGGCGGCCTGCTCCACCAGCACTGCGGGGAGCTCGCGCCCGGACCGCGGCTCGACGTCCGCGAGCACCGACAGCAGCGCCAGCGGTGCCCGGGAGCCCGCCGCCGTGGTGCGCGCGTCACCGCGGTACCCGGGGACCGGAGAGCCGTGGACCAGGGCGTACTCGTGGGGGTGCTCCAGGGCCCACGCGCGCAGCGCGGCGCAGCCGGCCGTGAACCGCTCCCGCGGTGAGCGCCCGTCGTCGGCGCTCGCGGTCTCGACGGCGGTGCCGATGCCGTCGTACGCCTCCACGACGAGCGCGGTGAGCAGCTCGTCGCGCGTGGCGAAGTACCGGTAGACGGCGGACGAGGCGAGGCCCAGCTCGCGAGCGACGGCGCGCACCGACAGGGCTGCTGCCCCGAGCTCGGAGAGCTGGTGGCGGGCAGCGCCGAGGATCTCCGCCGTGAGCTCCCGGCGAGCGCGCTCGCGGGCGGTCAGGGCTGCGGTCACCGCTCCATGGTGCCACAGGAGTGATCGCTGCTCTGTCTTGAGAGCAGTGCTCTTGCGCGAGCGCTGGCGGCGTGACAGGCTCAGGCCCGTGAAGAGATCAGTGCTCTCGAAGAGGTCCGGTGCTCTCGCGGGCCCGTCGTTGCGGTACCTGGCACCGGGGTGGCTCACCCGGCACGTGATGAACCCGGCCGTCGCCCGGCTGGCCGCGTGGGGCCTGCCACTGGCCGGCTCCCGGGTGCTCGCGGTGCGCGGTCGCGCCACCGGCGAGTGGCGCACCACTCCGGTCAACCCGCTCGACCTGGGGGGCCGGCGCTACCTGGTGGCGCCTCGCGGCCACACGCAGTGGGTGCGCAACCTGCGCGCCGCCCGCTCTGGCGAGCTCAGGTCCGGGCGGCGCGCGGAGGTCTTCGACGCGGTCGAGCTGGAGGACGTCGAGAAGCTGCCCGTGCTGCGGGAGTACCTGCGGCGCTGGGCCTGGGAGGTGGGTGCCTTCTTCGACGGCGTCGGTGCCGACGCCTCCGACGAGGAGCTCCTCGCCGCGGCGCCGCAGCACCCGGTGTTCCGCGTGACGCGCCGCTCGTGAGCGCCGCGGTCTGAGCACGCAGAAGACCCGCACCCGGAGCTCCGGGGTGCGGGTCTTCTGCGTGCTGGGACGGCCGGCGCGCGCCGGCGGGGGGTCAGGCCTGCTTGATGGCGGAGATGTCCAGCGCGATCTTGATCTTCTCGCTGACGAGCACGCCACCGGTCTCGAGCGCCGCGTTCCAGGTCAGCCCGAAGTCCTTGCGGTTGATCTCGGTCTCGGCGGAGAAGCCGGCGCGCGAGTTGCCGAACGGGTCGGTGGCCACGCCCTCGGCGGTGACGTCCATGGTGACCGGCTTGGTCACGCCGTGCAGGGACAGCTCGCCGTCGACGGTCCAGCCGTCACCGGTCGGGGCGACCGAGGTGGAGCGGAAGGTCATGGTGGGGAACTGCTCGACGTCGAAGAAGTCGGCGCTGCGCAGGTGGCCGTCGCGGTCGGCGCTGCGGGTGTCGACGCTGGCGACGGCGATCTCGGCCGTCACGGAGATCAGGCTCGCGTCCTCGTCGAGGACGACGGTGCCGGACACGTCGGAGAAGCTGCCGCGCACCTTGGTGACCATCGCGTGGCGGGCGGTGAAGCCGACCTCGGAGTGGGACGGGTCGACGGTGTAGGTGCCGGCGACGAGACCGGCGGGGAGCGTGGTGGTCATGGTTCCTCCAAGGTGGTGCGGGGTGCGGTGTGCACCCACTGTGACGCATAATGGTTCAACATTCAACATTGTTCCCCGAGTCGTCGCCGAGTCGTGCCCGAGTCGTGCCCGAGTCGTCCCCCAGCAGTCGCCCCGAGGAGTGGTCACCGTGTCCGCAGCCGAGCCCGCGCCCCCCACCACGCGCTGGCTGGACGCCGACGAGCAGCACGTCTGGCGCCTGTACCTCGAGGCCACCCAGCTGCTGGTCAAGCGCCTGGGCAGCGAGCTGGACGAGTCCGAGCACGACCTCTCGATGGCCGAGTACGAGCTGCTGGTCCGCCTCTCCGAGGCACCCGACTGGTCGCTGCGCATGTCCGACCTCGCCGACGACCTGGTGCACTCGCGCAGCCGGCTCACGCACGCCATCTCCCGGCTGGAGCAGCGGGCCCTCGTGCAGCGCCGCTCCTGCCCGGAGGACCGGCGCGGCGTGCTCGCGGTGATGACGCAGGCGGGGTTCGAGGCGCTCGCCGCAGCAGCCCCCCTGCACGTGACCGGGGTGCGGGAGCACCTGTTCGACCAGCTGTCCGCCGAGGACGTCGCGGCGCTCGGACGCATCTGCGGCCGCGTGGCCGAGCACCTGCGCTGAGGTGCGCGCCCGCGCCGCGGGTCAGCCGACCGTCGTCCCGAACAGCAGGCCCAGCAGGTAGGTGGCGGCCGCCGCGCCGAGGCCGATCGCCAGCTGGCGCAGGGCGCGGGGGAGCAGCGGCGCCCCCGACAGCACCCCCACCACGGCCCCGGTGGCCAGCAGCGCGAGCGAGACGAGCACCAGGGCCACGCCCAGCGCGGCCTGCTCGGTGAGCCCCACCAGGAACGGCAGCACCGGCACGAGCGCACCGCTGGCGAAGAAGCAGAACGACGACGACGCCGCCGACCACGCGCTGCCGACGACGTCGTCGGCGTCGTCACCCCCACCGCCGGAGCCGCCGCCCGCGGCGAGCGCGCGGCCGGTGGCGCCCCCGTCGACGGGGAGCCCTGCCAGCTGCTCCGCGGCGTGCCGCTCGGCCTCCTCGGGGGCCATGCCGCGCGCCCGGTAGACCAGAGCCAGCTCGTTCGCGTCGACGTCGAGCGCCCGCACCACGGCCGGCGCGTGCGCCGCCGGCGCCGAGGCGGCGATCAGCTCGCGCTGGGAGCGGACCGACACGTACTCCCCGGCCCCCATCGACAGCGCCCCGGCCAGGAGGCCGGACAGGCCCGTCAGCAGGACCGCACCGCCACCGACCCCGGCACCGGAGACCCCCAGCACGAGCGCCAGGTTGGACACGAGGCCGTCGTTGGCGCCGAAGACGGCGGCGCGGAACGTGCCCGACACGCGCGCACGGCCCCGGGCCGCCAGCCCGCGGACCACCTCCCCGTGCACCGCCTCGTCGGCGGCCATGGCCTCGGTGGCGTCGGGCTCGCGGCCGTAGGTCGAGCGCGCCTCGGCCTGCTGGGCGAGGGCCAGGACGAAGACCGAGCCGATCCGCAGGGCCAGCAGCGCCAGGAGCCGCAGCCCGAGCCCGGGACGGCTGGGCCGGGCGGGAGCCCCCGTCCGCTCCTCGAGCAGCGCCGCCCAGTGCGCGGCGTGGCGGCCCTCCGCCTCGGCCAGCGCGAGCAGCACCTCGCGCTCCTCCCCGGAGCGGCGCGCGGCGAGCCGGCGGTAGACGCGTGCCTCGTAGAGCTCGTCGGCGAGGTGGCGCCTCCAGCGCCGCAGCTGCGCGGAGGTGGCGGGCGGGCGGGGGGTGTCGGCCACGGGTCCTCCGGCGGGTGCTCAGCGGGCGCGGTCACAGTACGTCTGCCCGCGCCGTCCCCCACGAGGGACGACGAGGCCGCCTCAAGTGGTTGCCCCACGCGCCGATGTCATGAGCAACAGATCTTCGCTCTCTCCGCCCGTCCCCAGGAGGACCCATGGCGCTGCGCCGCCACCGCGTCACCAGCACCGCCGACGCGTCGGACGCCCAGCAGGCGCGCGCCGACGTCGCCGCCGTCACGGCGGTGGTCCAGGCGCTGTCCCGCGCCACGTCGGTGACGACGGCGGTCGACACCGCGCTCGCCGTCGTCCGCGACCGCTTCGGGTGGGCCTACGGCTCCTACTGGCAGGTCGACGACAGCGGCCGCGAGCCGGTGCTGCGCTTCGCCCAGGAGTCGGGCGCCGTCGGCGACGAGTTCCGGAAGGTCAGCGGTGAGGCCAGCTTCGCCCGGGGCACCGGTCTGTGCGGCCGCGCGTGGGCCGGTGAGGACGTCGTCTTCGTCCCCGACCTCGGCGAGGTCACCGACTGCGTGCGGGCGCCGGTGGCGCAGCGCGCCGGGGTCCGCTCCGCGACCTGCCTCCCCGTGAAGGTCGGCGACCGCGTCATCGGGACCATGGACTTCTTCACCACCGACCTCCTGGTCATGTCGCCCCACCGCCTCGACGCCCTCCGCGCCGTCAGCACCCTGGTCTCGCAGACCGTCGAGCGGCTCGCCGTGCTGGAGGACGTCGCCGAGACGGCCAAGGACGTCGCGGCCTCCAGCGCGGTCCTGCGCGCCATGAGCGGAGCCAGCACCGTCGAGCAGGTGCTCAGCCGGGTGCTCGACACCATCCGCGAGGGCTTCGGCTGGAGCTACGGCTCCTACTGGCAGGTCGACCGGACCGCCCCGCGCCCCGTGCTGCGCTTCGCCCAGGAGTCCGGCCACGCCGGTGAGGAGTTCCGCCGCGTCACCGCCAGCGCCACCTTCCTCGAGGGCGTGGGCCTGGCGGGGCGGGCCTGGGCCGCGCGCGACCTGGTCTTCGTGCCCGACCTGGCGCAGGTCACCGACTGCGTCCGCGCGCCCGCCGCCGCGCGCGCCGGCGTCAGGGCCGGCGTCTGCCTGCCCGTCGTCGTGGGCCAGGAGGTGGTGGGCACCCTCGACTTCTTCACCACCTCCGACCGCGCCCTGAGCGACGGCCGGCGCGAGGCGCTGCGCAACGCGGCGTTCCTCCTGGCGCAGGGGCTGGAGCGGATCGCCGCCGCCGACCGGCTGGCCGAGGCCGGCCGCGACCTCGGCATCTCCATCGAGGAGGTCGAGCGCAACGTCGTCGCCGCCACCGGCGTCGCCCAGCGCGGCGCCGCCGTGGCCGCCGCCGCCGACGAGCACGCCGCCGGTCTGGCGCAGTCGTCGGAGGCCATCTCGAAGGTGGTCGCCCTGATCTCCGGCATCGCCTCCCAGACCAACCTGCTGGCGCTGAACGCGACCATCGAGGCCGCCCGCGCCGGCGAGGCCGGCCGCGGCTTCGCCGTCGTCGCCCACGAGGTCAAGGAGCTGGCCAGCGAGACCGCTCGGGCCACCGCCGACGTCGACGCCCAGGTGGGCGCGATCCAGGCCCAGGTGGAGGCCGTGACGTCCGCGCTGGACGAGATCAGCCGCGCCGTCGAGGAGATCAACGAGACCCAGGGGATCATCAGCGGCGTGCTCACCGAGCAGGTGGCGGTGACCAAGGCGATCCTCGCCTGACGAGCGCTCCCGCCCCGGTCCGGTGAGGATCGGGGCATGACCAGCTCCAGCGCGCCGGGCTCCGCCCCCCAGCTCCTCGCCGGCGGTGCCGGACCGTCCCGGCGCGGCACCGCCGTCGTGACGGGGGGCTCCGCGGGGCTCGGCCGCGCCGTGGTGCGCGACCTGGCGGCCCGCGGCTGGGACGTCGCGGTGCTGGCCCGCGACCCCGAGCAGCTGGCCGGCGCCGTCCGCGAGGTCGCCGAGGCGGGCCGGCGGGGGCTCGGCGTGGTCTGCGACGTCGCCGACCGGGAGCAGGTCGAGGCCGCGGCCGACCGCGTCGAGGCCGAGCTCGGCCCCGTCGAGGTCTGGGTCAACAACGCCATGGCCAGCGTCTTCGCGCCGTTCGTGGACACCGACCCCGACGACTTCGAGCGCGCCACCGCGGTCAGCTACTTCGGGCAGGTGAACGGCACCCGCGCCGCCCTGCGGCTGATGCGCCCCCGCGACCGCGGCCACGTGCTGCAGGTCGGCTCGGCGCTCGCCTACCGCGGGATCCCGCTTCAGGCCGCGTACTGCGGCGCCAAGCACGCCGTCGCCGGGTTCACCGACTCGGTGCTGACCGAGCTGCGCGCCGAGGGGAGCCGCGTGAAGATCTCGGTGGTGCACATGCCGGGGATGAACACCACGCAGTTCACGTGGGTGCGCACCACGATGCCGAAGCACCCCCAGCCCGTGGCGCCGATCTGGCAGCCCGAGGCCTGCGCCGCGGTGGTCGGGCACGTCGTCGACCACCCGCGGGCGCGCACCTGGGTGGGGGAGTCGACCGTCTACACGGTGCTCGGCAGCTGGCTGGCGCCGTGGTTCGTCGACAGGTACCTGGCCCGCACCGGGATCTCCGGGCAGCAGACCGACCAGCCCGCCTCGACGATGACGGGCGACTACCTCGACGAGCCGGTGCCGGGAGACCTGGGCGCCCACGGCGAGTTCGACGAGCGGTCGTGGAGCACCAGCCCGCAGGTGTGGCTGCAGCAGCGACGCCGCTCGGTCGACCTCGTCGGCACCGCCGCGCTGGCGGCGGGAGCGGCCGCGGGCGCCGTGGCCGGTGCCCGCGCGCTGCTCCGCCGCCGGTGAGCCCCGCCACCACCTGGGCGCGCACCCGCCCGCTCGAGCTCGCCCGCGGCAGCTGGGGCCTGGCCCTGCTGCTCGCGCCGCGCCGGGTGCTCGCCGCGGTCGGCGAGCGCGCCCCCGACCGGCGCACCGTCGTCGTCACCCGCGTGCTGGGCGGTCGCCACCTCGTGCAGGCCGCCGTCACGGGCCTCGCCCCGTCACGAGCGGTGCTGGCCGACGGCGCGTGGGTCGACGGCGTGCACGCCCTCACCGCGGTCGGGCTCGCGGCGAGCGACCGCCCGCGCGCCCGGCTCGCGCTGCTGGACGCGGGTGTCGCCGGCACCTGGGCCCTGGTGACCCGCGGCGCTGCGCGGCGCACCCCGCCCGGTGGCCCGGCGGCCGGCAGCGCGGGCTGGAGCGACCGCCTCGCGCGCGCCGTCCACCCCCTGCTCCCGGGCGCGCCCCGCCTCTGACCGCTCCCGGCTCCCCTCCCGGGGGCTCAGGTGCCGGGGTCGAGCACGAGGAACGCGCCGGTGGCGGCGTACCAGCCGGCGTCGAGCAGCAGACCGAGACCGACGACCGCCAGCGCACCCGTGACGAGGTGGCGCACGAGGGGACGGGCCCGCCCCCACCAGCGGGTGAACAGGGCGACGGCGCGCTCGTGCCCGCCGCGGGCCACGGCCACCACCAGCACCACCAGCGGCGCCTGGCTGACCGCCGACCACGTGGTGTGGGCGGCCAGGACCTCCCACCACGGCTCGCCGCGCCCCGCCAGCACCACGAGCCCGACGTAGGAGGGGTCGAGGACGGCGCCGGCGGTGAAGAGCACCCCGACGCCCAGCAGCCCCGCGCCGCTGCGGGTCCTGGGCGCGCGGCGCCGCGGGGCCTGCGCCGACGGGTCTGCCGGCGGACGGCGCAGGCGCACCACCGCCCACGCGAGGGCCGCGAGGCCGGCGAGCGCCTCGAGCACGGCCGTGACCGGGCCCCCCGGGACCGAGGCGACCCAGTCGACGTCGGACAGACCGGCGCCGACCGTGAGGGACAGCGCCGTCCCCAGGAGCGCCGTGAGCACCACGACCAGCACGCCGAAGGCCACCACGGGTCGGGCGCGGGTGCCCGCCGCCAGCGCGGCGACCGCGATGAGCGCTCCGGCGGGGTCGAGCCCCGCGAGGCCCAGGCCGAGCGCAGCGACGAGCAGGCCCACGGGACCACGGTAGGGGAGGCGGTCCGGGCCCGTGGGCCGGTGGCGCAGGACGCCCGCGGGTGCCGGACGGGTGGCCCCCGCGGCCAGCGGCGAGGATGGGCCGGTGAGCACCACCGAGCGCCCCACCGACCTCACCGCCGCCCCCGCCTCCGCGGCGCTGTTCGAGCGCGCCAGCGCCGTCCTGCCCGGCGGGGTGAACTCGCCGGTGCGCGCCTTCCGCGCGGTGGGCGGCACGCCCCGCTTCACGGCGTCGGCGCGGGGACCGTGGCTCACCGACGCCGACGGCGTGCGCCGCGTCGACCTGGTGGGCTCCTGGGGCCCCATGATCCTGGGCCACACCCACCCCGCCGTGCTCGACGCGGTCCGCGAGGCCGCGGCGCGGGGCTTCTCCTACGGCACGCCCAGCGAGGGCGAGGTGCTGCTCGCCGAGGAGCTCGTGGCGCGCGTCGAGCCCCTGGAGCAGGTGCGCCTGGTCAGCTCGGGCACCGAGGCCACGATGAGCGCCATCCGCCTGGCCCGCGGGTTCACCGGCCGTCCGCTCGTGGTGAAGTTCGCCGGCTGCTACCACGGCCACGTCGACGCCCTGCTGGCCTCGGCGGGCTCCGGGCTGGCCACCTTCGCCCTCCCGGACACCCCCGGCGTCACCCGTGAGAGCGCCGCCGAGACCCTGGTGCTGCCCTTCAACGACGTCGCGGCCCTGGAGGAGGCGTTCGCCGCCCACGGCGACCGCATCGCCTGCGTGATCACCGAGGCCGCCGCCGGCAACATGGGCGTCGTTCCGCCCGCCCCGGGGTGGACGGCCGCGCTGCTGCGCGAGACCCGCCGCGCCGGCGCGCTGCTCATCAGCGACGAGGTCATGACGGGCTTCCGCCTCTCCCGCGCCGGCTGGTACGGGCTCGAGGGCGCCCAGACGATCGACACCGCCGACGGGCCGCTCGACGCCTCTCCCGACCTGTTCACCTTCGGCAAGGTCATGGGCGGCGGCTTCCCCGTCGCCGCGTTCGGCGGCCGCGCCGACGTGATGGCCCACCTCGCCCCCGCCGGCCCCGTCTACCAGGCGGGCACCCTCTCGGGGAACCCCGTCGCCGCCGCCGCGGGCCTGACCACGCTGCAGCTGTGCACGCCGGAGGTCTACCAGCGCGTCGACGCCGTGGCGGCGACGATCCGCGAGGCCGCGTCCGCCGCGCTGGCCGCCGAGGGCGTGCCGCACACCCTCGGCGTCGCCGGGAGCATGTTCAGCGTCTTCTTCACCGACGTCGACGTCGTCGACTACGACACCGCCAGGACCCAGGACGCCGGTGCCTTCGCCGCCTTCTTCCACGCGATGCTCGACGCCGGGGTGCACCTGCCGCCGTCGTGCTACGAGTCCTGGTTCTGCTCGGCGAGCCACGACGACGAGGCCGTCGGCGTCGTCCTGGACGCCCTGCCCCTCGCGGCGCGCGCGGCGGCCGGGGCGCAGGGGCGCTGACCCCCGCCACCACCCCGCCACCACCCCGCCACCCGTCCGGCTCAAGCAGGAGGGCCGGTCCGCCGATGTGCAACGTGCCGGGCGGCCCGGCGCAACACCGCGGAAACGCCAGACGTGCAGCATCTGCCCATGGACCCGCTCGTCACCGTGCGAGGGGTCACCGGCGGCGCTGCTGAGGGAGCCCTCCTGTGATGCTCGACGCGCTCAGCGCCCCCCTGCTCGCCGCTCGCACCGCCGAGCTCGACGCCGCCGCGAAGGTCACCTACCGGCTGGAGCAGACCTTCCGGTACTCCTACGACGCGCCCGTGGACGACCTGCGCCACCGCCTCGTGGTCATGCCGCCGGCCCGCCACGGCGACGTCCACCGCCGCCTGGCCACCCTGACCGTCTCCGGCGTGCCCGCCCGCCGCCACCGCCGCACCGACCGCCGCGACCGCTGGGGCAACGAGACCACCGACGTCCACGCCCCCCGCGTCACCGACCACGTCGAGTTCCGCCTCGCCGCGGTGCTCGAGCGCGTCGTCGGCTCCGGAGCCGTCGAGCTGCCCTGGGCCCGCCTGCGCGACACCCGCCTGCTCACCGCCACGCCGCTCACCACCGCCGACGCCGCGGTCGTCGAGCTGGCCGAGTCGCTGCGCCGCCCCGAGAACCCCCTCGAGACCGCCGAGCGCGTCTGCTCCGCCGTCCACGCCGCCTTCACCTACCGCAACGGGACGACGACGACGCGCACCACCGCCGCGGAGGCGCTCGCGGGCGGCGTCGGGGTCTGCCAGGACTACGCGCACGTGATGATCGCCGTGATGCGCCACCTCGGGATCCCCACGCGCTACGTCTCGGGGCACCTCATCGGCCAGGGCGGCACGCACGCCTGGGTCGACGTCGTGGTCCCGGGCAACCGCGCCGACGGCGGCCTGGGCGCCGTCGCGGTGGCCTTCGACCCCTGCAACGACAAGCGCGCCGGCGCCGGTCACCTCACCGTGGCCGTGGGCCGTGACTACACCGACGTCGCACCGACCTCGGGCAGCTTCAGCGGCCCCGGCGTGCGGGGAGCGCTGAGCTCCACCCGCGACCTGGGGGTCGTCAGCCTCTCGGTGTGACGACGGGTACGACGCCGGGTGTGGCGCCGGGTGTGGCGCCGGGTGTGGCGCCGGGTGTGACGTCGGGCGCAGCCCCGCCGCGGGGCGCACCGGCACCCAGGTGCGGGTGGGATGCTGGCCGCATGGCCCTGACCGCCGTCCACCTGCTGCGCCACGGCGAGGTGCACAACCCCGCGCGCGTGCTCTACGGGCGCCTGCCGGGCTACCACCTGTCCGAGCGCGGGCACGCGATGGCGCGCCTGGTCGCCGACACCCTGTCCGCCGAGGGGGCCGACGTGGTGGAGGTGGTCGCCTCGCCGCTGCAGCGCGCCCAGGAGACCGCGGCGCCCGTCGGCGCGGCCTTCGGCCTCGACGTCGGCACCGACTCCCGGCTCATCGAGGCCGACAACCACTTCGAGGGCCTGACCTTCGGCGTCGGCGACGGCGCGCTGACCCGCCCCCGGCACTGGTGGGTGCTGCGCAACCCCTTCCGCCCCTCCTGGGGCGAGCCGTACGCCGAGCAGGCCGAGCGCGTGCTCGCCGTGGCCCGCGAGGCCGCGCAGCGCAACGCCGGCCACGAGACGGTGCTGGTGGCCCACCAGCTGCCGATCTACTCCGCCCGCCGCCGCGCCGAGGGCCGCCGCCTCTGGCACGACCCGCGCAAGCGCGAGTGCACCCTCGCCAGCCTCACCACCCTCCGCTTCGACGGCACGGCCCTCGTGGGGGTGGACTACCGCGAGCCCGCCGCCTCGCTGCTGCCGGGCGCGGTCGACACCGCAGGCGCCGCGTGAGCCCGCTCACCCGCCGGTCCCTGCTCGCCGGCCTCGGCCTGGTGCCCGCTGCCGTGCTGACCGGTTGCACCCCCGAGCTCGGCGCGGCTGAGGACACGGGCAACCAGCAGGGCTACGTCGGGGGGAACGGCACCTTCACGGCGCTGCGGCCGAGCGAGCGCGGGGCGCCCGTCGAGCTCGGCGGCCCGGCGACGGACGGCACGACCGTCGACGTCGCCGACTGGCGCGGACGGCTCGTGGTCCTGAACGTCTGGTACGCCACCTGCGCGCCGTGCCGCGCTGAGGCGCCGCACCTCGCCGCCATCGCCGGCGACCTCCCCGACGTGCAGTTCCTCGGCATCAACACCGAGGACGGCCTGGCCAACGCCCAGGCCTTCGAGAGGAAGTTCGCGATCCCGTACCCGAGCCTGCTCGACGCGGAGAGCGGTCAGGCGGTCCTGGCCCTGCGGGGGATCATCCCGCCGCAGGCCGTGCCCTCGACCATCGTCCTCGACACGCAGGGACGGTCCGCGGCGCGGGTCATCGGGGCCGCCCCGGAAGACGTGCTGCGCGGCCTCATCGCCGACGTCCAGGCCTCGGAAGGGTCGGCGTGAGCGCTGCCGAGCTGTTCCAGGGGACGGCGGCCACCGGTCCGCTGCTCCTCGCGGTGCTGGTCGCCGCGGTGGCGGGCGCGGTGAGCTTCGCCTCCCCGTGCGTCCTGCCGCTGGTGCCGGGCTACCTGGGCTACGTCACCGGCCTGCGCGGCGTCGAGCTGGAGCAGCAGAGGCGCAGCCGGGTGGTGCTCGGGGCGGTGCTCTTCGTGCTCGGGTTCACGGCCGTCTTCGTCGCCCTCGGCTCGCTCTTCGGGTCGTTCGGGGCCCTCCTGCAGGCCAACGAGGTGTCGCTGTCGCGCTGGCTGGGCGTCGTCGTCATCGCCATGGGGCTCGTCTTCCTGGGCGTCGTCCCCGGGGCGCGCGGCGAGGCGCGGGTGCGCTGGCGGCCCGCTGCCGGCCTGGCGGGCGCCCCGCTCCTCGGCGTCGTCTTCGGGCTCGGCTGGACGCCGTGCATCGGCCCGACCCTCGCCGTGGTGCTGACCCTGGCCACCGACGCCGGCACGGCCTCCCGGGGCGCCCTGCTCACCTTCGCCTACTGCCTGGGCCTCGGGCTGCCCTTCGTGCTGGTGGCGGTCGGCCTCGGGCGCTCCCAGCGGGTCCTCGGCCTGCTGCGCCGCCACCACGTGCTGCTGTCGCGCCTCGGGGGCGTCGCGCTGGTGGTCTTCGGGGTGCTGCTGGTCACGGGCCTCTGGAGCGCCTGGATGGGCGACGTGCGCGGCGTCCTCGCGAGCTACGAGACGGTGGTCTGAGATGACGACGACGCAGGAGCGCCCCGCCGCGGTGCCCGACCCGCCCGAGCTCGACCCGGCGCCGGTGGGCCTCGGCCTGCTCGGCTGGGTCCGCTGGACCTGGCGGCAGCTGACGAGCATGCGCACCGCGCTGCTGCTGCTGATGCTGCTGGCCGTCCTCGCGGTGCCGGGCTCGCTGTTCCCGCAGCGCAACATCGACCAGGTCGCCGTGGCGACCTACTACGAGCAGCACCCCGACCTGGCGCCGTGGCTGGACCGGCTGAGCCTGTTCGACGTCTACTCCTCGCCGTGGTTCTCCGCCGTCTACCTGCTGCTGTTCATCAGCCTCGTGGGCTGCGTGCTGCCGCGCACCAGGGTGCACCTGGCCAACCTGCGCCAGCCGCCGCCGCGGACCCCGGCCCGCCTGTCGAGGCTCCCGGAGCACCGCAGCGTCGTGGTCGGCGCGAGCCCCGAGCGGGTCCTCGACGCCGCGCGGGCGGTGCTGCGGGAGCGGCGGTACCGCACGGCCGAGCACGCCGGAGCCGGCGGCCGGTCGCTGGGCGGCCAGCGCGGTGAGCTGCGGGAGACCGGCAACCTGCTCTTCCACCTGGCGCTCGTGGGCGTGCTCGTCGCGGTCGCCGTCGGCGCCCTGTGGGGCTACCGGGCGCAGGTCGTGGTGCCGGTGGGCACCTCGTACGTGAACCAGACCACCAACCTCGACACCTGGGACCCGGGCGCCCTCGTGACCGGTGACTCGCTGCCTCCGTTCAGCTTCGTCCTCGACGCGCTGCACGTCTCCTTCGACGACGACGAGACGAGCAACCAGTACGGCGCTCCGCGCAGCTTCTCCGCCGACACGACGCTCACCGAGGCCCCGGGCGGGGCCGCCGTCGAGCGCACCATCCGGGTCAACGAGCCGCTGCGGGCCGCCGGGGCGTCGGTCTACCTCGCCGGCAACGGGTACGCCCCGGTCCTCACCGTCCGCGACGGGAACGGCGACGTCGTCTTCGACCAGCCGACGCCGTTCCTGGTGCAGGACGCCAACTACTCGTCCACGGGCGTCGTCAAGGTGCCCGACTCCCCGACGGGCCAGGTGGGCCTGCAGGGGATCTTCCTGCCCACCGCCGCGCTCGGCACCGACGGGATGCCCGCGTCGTCGTTCCCCGACGCCCGCGACCCGGTGCTGTACCTCACCGTCTGGACCGGCGACCTCGGCCTGGACGACGGCGTGCCCCAGAACGTCTACGAGCTCGACACCTCGGAGATGACCCTGATCACCACCGGTGACGGCATCCCGGTGCGGCTGCGCCTCGAGCCCGGGCAGACCGCCGAGCTCCCCGACGGGCTCGGCTCGGTGACCTTCGACTCCCTCGACCGCTACGCCGGGTTCACGGTCCGCCACGACCCGGCCCGCGGCGCCGCGCTCGTCTTCTCCCTGCTGGCGATCGCGGGGCTGACGGCCTCGCTGTTCGTGCCCCGACGCCGGCTCTGGCTGAGGGCCGGGGCCGCCCCCGCGGGTGCGTCCGACGGCGGCTCGGTGTCGGAGGGCGGTCGTACGCTGGTCGAGGTGGGGGCCCTGGCCCGCAGCGAGGACCACGGCCTGGCCGGTGAGGCCGACGCCGTCCTGGCCGCCGTGCTGGCCCGCCTCGACGAGCAGCACCCCCAGCAGCCCGCCCAGCAGCACCCCCAGAAGCACCGACCCGAGGAGAGCGCCCCGTGAGCGTCGACACGACGCTGGCCTCGACCAGCAACTCGCTCGTGTACTCGGCGATGGCCGTGTACGCCGTGGCCCTGGGGGCGAGCGCCTTCGACCTGGCCACCCTGGGCGAGAAGGTCGGCGCCAAGCGCAGGGCCGCGAGCCGGTCAGCGGGTCGCCGTGACGAGGCGACCTCGCAGGCCGGTGGCGTCGGCACGATCACGGTGGGCCGCACGACCGCGCCCACGGGCCCCGCCCCGCTCGCCGAGGACGGGACGCCCCGCCGGGCCGCCGGCATCGCGACCTCGCTGACGGTGCTCGCGCTGCTGCTGCACCTGGGCGGCGTGGTCACCCGTGGCCTCTCGGCGCACCGCGTGCCCTGGGGCAACATGTACGAGTTCTCGGTGACGGGGACCGCCGTCGTCGTGCTCGTCTACCTGGCGGTGCTCTCGCGTCGAGACGTCCGCTGGCTCTCGACCTTCGTGCTCGCGCCCGTGCTGCTGAGCCTCGGGCTCGCCGTCGCGGTGCTGTACACCGACTCCGCCCCGCTCGTGCCGGCGCTGCAGAGCTTCTGGCTGGTCATCCACGTCTCGATCGCCTTCGTCAGCTCGGCGCTGTTCGTGCTGGCCTTCTCCACCACGGTGCTGCAGCTGGTGCAGGAGCGCCGCGAGGACCAGCGAGCCGCGGGGCGCCCCACGGGGGCGGGCCGCTTCATGGAGGCGCTGCCGCCCTCGGCCGACCTGGAGCGGCTCAGCTACCGGCTCATCGCCGTCTCGTTCCCCCTGTGGGCGTTCACGCTCGTGGCCGGAGCGATCTGGGCCGAGGTGGCGTGGGGCCGCTACTGGAACTGGGACCCCAAGGAGGTGTGGACCTTCATCATCTGGGTGGTCTACGCCGCCTACCTCCACGCCCGCGCCACCGGCGGCTGGGGCGGGCGCCGCGCGGCGTACCTCTCGATCGCCGGCTTCGCGTGCCTGATGGTCAACTACGGCGTCGTGAACGTCTTCTTCCCCGGCAACCACTCGTACTCCGGCCTCAGCTGACGGGCTGCTCCGGAAAGAGGCCCCTTCGCTGTGACCACCCGGTCACAGCGAAGGGGCCTCTTCTCGGAGTGCGGGCTCAGAGGTCGCCGAGGTCCTTGCGGTCCAGCGAGCGCAGGAAGTCCTCGTCGTCGTCGGGTCCCTTGGGGGCGCTGCCGCGCGAGGAGGGCTGCGCGGGCCCCTCGCGGCGGTGCGAGCGGCCGGCCACGAGCCAGGCCAGCGGCCCGACCACGGGAAGCAGCACGATCACCGCGACCCACACCGGGACGGGCAGGCCGCGGACCTCGGACCCGGTGGTGCGCAGGCAGTCGACCAGCGCGTAGATGCCCAGGAGGAGGGCTGCGAGGGCTACCAGCATCGGCACCCGTCGATGGTAAGCACGTCGTCCACCTACGCTCGTCGTCGTGTCGCCCTACGCCCGCTACTCCGTCCTGCGGATCCTGCTGTTCGCCGTCGTCCTGCTCATCGGGTACGCGGTCGGGATGCGCGAGTTCCTGCTGATCGTCTTCGCCCTCGTGGTCTCCGCCGTGCTGTCCTACCTGCTGCTGGGCGGCCCGCGCCAGGCGCTGGTCGAGAGGCTGCAGCAGCGCACCGAGCGCCGCCACGAGCGCGCCGTCCAGAAGCAGGCACAGCGCACGGCGTCCGGCAAGCGGAGCCGCAGTGACGAGGACAACGCCGCCGAGGACGCCGACGACGAGTCCCGCCGCGGCTGAGCCCGCTCCCGGGACCCGCCAGACGGCCCGTCCGAGGACCGTCAGGACAGCGTCGCGAGCCCCAGGCCGACGGCCAGCAGCAGCGCGTAGGCCAGCTCCAGCTGGCCCGTGCGCCCGAGCACCGGCACCAGGTCGCGGCCGGTGGCCCCGCGGCGGACCACGCGCACCGCGGCCACGGCCAGCGGGACGGTGAGCAGGGGCAGCAGGGCGAACGGCGTGGTCCGCGCCGGCACCGACAGCAGCGCGTAGGGCAGCACCAGCAGCGCCGCGTAGAGGGTGCGGGTGCGGGCCTCGCCCAGGCGCACCGCCAGGGTCCGCTTGCCCGCGACGGCGTCGGTGGGCACGTCGCGCAGGTTGTTGGCCACGAGGATGGCGCAGGCGAGCGACCCGATGGCCACGGCGCCGGCCCAGCTGTCCGCCGAGAGGCGCCCGGCCTGGGTGTACGTGGTGCCGAGCACGGCGACCAGCCCGAAGAAGAGGAAGACGAAGACCTCGCCCAGGCCCGCGTACCCGTAGGGGCGCGGCCCGCCGGTGTACGTCCAGGCGGCGACGACGGCGAGCGCCCCGACCACCAGCAGCCACCACGCGCCGCTGAGGGCGACCAGCGCCACCCCGGCGACCGCCGCGACGCCGAAGGAGAGCAGCGCCGCGCGGAGCACCTGGCGCGGCGGGGCGGCGCCCGAGCCCGTCAGGCGGAGCGGGCCGACGCGGTCGGCGTCGGTGCCGCGGACGCCGTCGGAGTAGTCGTTGGCGTAGTTGACGCCCACCTGCAGGGCGAGGGCGACGACCGCGGCGAGCAGGGCCCGCCCGGCGTGCGCCGCTCCCAGGGCGGCCGCTGCTCCGGTGCCCACCAGCACCGGTGACAGCGCCGCGGGAAGGGTCCGGGGACGGGCACCGGCGACCCACTGCCCTGCGCTCGCCACCGGGGGAGCGTAGGTGTCACCCGCGGCGGGCGCGCCAGCAGGTGGTCGTGTACGGCACCGGGACGCTCTCCCGTCCCGCCGTGTCGGGGTGCGCGGCGAGCAGGTCCCGGACCTCGTCGAGCACGCGCTGGCGCTCGGCCGGCTCGGCCGTGAGCACGTAGCTGCGGCTCGCCGCCAGCCCGACGACGTCCTCGCGGGAGAGGTCGTGGGTCCACCGGCCGGTGGTGAGGCGCTCGGCGTCGACCAGGGGCTCACCGATCTGCGGCGCATCGGCGCGCTGCGCCATGTGCGGGGCCGGGGCGAGCAGGTCCCCCAGGGCCGCCACCCACGGCACGCCCTCGTCGCGGTGGTTCCACAGCAGCCCCAGCCGGCCGCCGGGCGCGAGGACGCGCCCCACCTCGGCGCTGGCGCGCACGGGGTCGACCCAGTGCCAGGCCTGCGCGAGCACCACGAGGTCGACCGAGGCCGCCGGCAGCGGCAGGTCCTCACCCGTCCCCACGAAGGTCGGCACCCCGGGGACGTCGACGCGCAGCTGCGCGAGCATCTGGGCGTCGGGGTCGACGGCGACCACCTCCAGCCCGCGCTCCACCAGCCGGGCCGTGAGGGCCCCGGCGCCCGCGCCGACGTCGGCCACCCGCAGCCGCCGCTCCCCGAAGGAGCCGGTCAGGCCGTCCAGGAGCCAGTCGACGGCCTCGTCGGGGTAGCTGGGGCGCACGGCGGCGTAGCCGGCGGCACCCGCGCCGAAGGACAGGGCGAGCGAGGGGGCGGTGTTCTCCACGGGTCCACCCTGCACCCCGACAGCCCGGAGGGGGGTCAGCGGGCGGCGAGCAGGCGGGTCGCCAGGTCGGCCGCGGCGCGGCGGTCGGGCTTCCCGATCCCCCGCACGGGCACCGCCTCCACCGCCAGGACGTCGCGCGGGGCCGACGCCGCTCCGAGGCGCTCGCGGACGGCGGTGCGCAGCGCGTCGAGCGGCGGGACGGCAGCGCCGGTGGCCGGCACCACGAGCGCCACCACCCGCTGCCCCCACTCCGGGTCGGGGACCCCCACGACCAGCGCGTCGGCGACCCCCGGCAGGCCGGCGAGCACCCGCTCCACCGCCAGCGGCGCGACCTTGCGGCCCCCGGTGACGACGACGTCGTCGAGGCGCCCCAGCACCGACAGCCGCCCGTCGGCGTCGAGGGCGCCCAGGTCGCTCGTCGCGTACCAGCGGCGCCCGTCGCGCTGCACGAAGGCCTCCGCGGTCAGGTCGGGGCGGCCCCGGTACCCGGTGGCGAGCACGGGTCCGGTGAGGAGCACCCGGCCGTCGTCGTCCAGCGCGACCTCCACCCCGCCGAGGGGAGCGCCGTCGTAGACGCAGCCGCCGGAGGTCTCCGTGGAGCCGTAGGTCCGCATGACGCGCACCCCGGTCCCCGCGGCCCGCGCCAGCAGGGGGGCGGGCGCGGCGGCGCCGCCGAGCAGCACGGCGTCGAGCCGGGCGAGCGCCGCAGCCGCTGCGGGCACCTCGAGGGCGCGGGCCAGCTGGGTCGGCACGAGCGAGGCGTACCGAGGGACGTCTCGCCCACCGTCGTCCAGCGCCGCGACACCCGCCGCGAGCGCCCCCGGGTCGCCCGGCGGGACGACGACGGGCTCGGTGCCCGCCACCGCGCTGCGCACCAGCACCTGCCAGGCGGCCACGTGCTCCAGCGGCAGCGCCAGGAGCCACCGGCCGTGCCCGCCGAGGCGCTCGGCGGTGGCCCGGGCCGAGGCGGTCAGGGCGGCGCCGCCGAGCTCGACCGCCTTGGCCTCGCCGGTCGACCCGGAGGTGGCGAGCACCAGGGCCGTGCTGGCCGCCACCGGCTCGTCGACGTGCGCAGCAGCGCGCAGCCGGTCGGCCGCGGCCGGGTCGGCCGGCAGGGGCAGCAGGGCGGGCCCGGTGCCGTCGAGGGCGTCGCGCAGGGCGACCAGCAGGCCCGGCACCGCCGTCGGTCCCCCGTCCGCGGCGATGACGACCTCGCGCAGCAGTGCATCCCGGGGTTCAGCCACGCCGACGACCGTAGACGCGGCTCAGCGAGGTGCGAGGGCTCGTCGGAGGAGCGCTGCGATCTCGTCCACGTCGTCGAGGGCACCGGTGGCCACGGCCACGGTCAGGTCGTACGCCTCGTCGTTGGTGAGGGTGAGCCGGGAGCCGTTCACACCGGCGTAGGCGATGGCGCCCGCCAGGGCGAGCCTCTTGTGCCCGTCGACCAGGGGGTGGCTGCGAGCCAGGGAGTGGAAGAGGGCCGCCACCTTGGTCGCGAGGTCCGGGTACGCGTCAGCGCCCATGACCGTCGTCCGGGGACGTGCTGCCGCGGCCTCGAGGAGGCCGTGGTCGCGGACCACCACGTCTGCGCCCGTCGCCCTTCGGGCCACCAGCGGGAGCTCGGTGGCCGTCAGGTGGATCACCGCCCGAGCCGTTCCAGGGCTTCGGCGTAGCGGGGGAGCTCGGAGTCCAGCACGGCGTCGAGGAGGTCGGCGCGGCTGTGGTTCTCGACGTACTCGCGCACGGCCTGGCGCACGACCTCCTGCATGGAGCGCGACTCCAGGTCCGCGCGGCGGCGGAGGGCCTCGGTCTCGTCGTCGGTCAAGCGCAGAGTCATCGGCACCAGGTCACGGTATCATCTGTGATACCGATCGGCTTTGGGTCGCACTCGCCTCGCACCGCAAGATGGGGGCGTGGCTGCTGCTCCGCTGGACGACCGGCGCGCGGCGGGCACCGCGCTCGCCCTCGGGTCGAGCGCCTCGAGCCAGACGGGCGCCGCGGTGGGCGCCCTGGCCTTCGACGGGCTGGGCGTGCCCGGCGTCGTCGCCGTCCGCCAGGTCGTGGCCGCGCTCGTCCTGAACGCGGTCGTGCGCTGGTCGCCGAGGTCGCTGGACCGGCGCACGTGGGGGCTGGTCGTGGTCCTCGCCGCGGTGATGGGGCTGATGAACCTCACCATCTACCTCGCCGTCGACAGGATCGGCCTCGGCCTCGCGGTCACCATCGAGTTCCTGGGCCCGCTGGCCGTGGCGGTGGCGACCTCGCGCCGCCTGCTCGACGTCCTCGCCGCCGCCGCTGCGGCGGTCGGCGTGCTCGTGCTGGTCGCGCCGGGACCGTCGAGCGACGCCCTCGGCATCGCCCTGGCCCTGGCCGCCGCGGCCGCCTGGGCCGGCTACATCCTGCTCAGCCGCTCGGTCGCGGCCCGCGTGCCCGGCGTCCAGGGCGCCGCCGCCGCGGCGACGGTCCTCGCCGGTGCCTGGGCGCTGCCGGTGCTCGCGGTGGTGCTGCTGGCCCGCCCGCCGGCGGGGGCCCTGGCCCTCGCGGCGGCCTGCGGGCTCCTCTCCTCCGCGCTGCCGTACGCCGTCGACCTGGCCGCGCTGCGGAGGCTGCCGGCGTCGGTCTACTCGACGCTGGCCAGCGCCAACCCGGTGTGGGCCTTCCTGGCCGGCGCGCTGGTGCTCCGCGAGGGCGTCGCGGTGCACGAGGTGGTGGGAGCGGCGCTCGTCGTCGTCGCCAACCTCGTGGCGACGGCCCTGCCGGACCGCCACCGCGCCGGGGGCGCGGCGGTGGTCCCGGGAGCGCCGGAGGGGCTCCCGCCGGGGGTCTCAGGCCGGGACGGCGCGGCGTGACCCCGACAGCGAGGCGATGACGTCGGCGAGGACGCGCTCGGACTCCTCGTGGGGCACCTGGCACGTGCCCGCCGCCTCGTGGCCGCCGCCGCCGTGGCGCAGGGCCACCGCGCCGATGTCGGCGGTCGAGGTGCGGTCGAGGATCGAGCGGCCCATCGCCAGGACGGTGTTCTGCCCGCCGCGGCCCCAGATGACGTGCACCGAGACCCGCGCCTGCGGGAACAGCGCGTAGACCAGGAAGCGGTTGCCCGCGTGGATGACGTCCTCCCCGCGCAGGTCGACCACCACCACGTCGTCGTGCAGCGCGCTCACGCGCAGCAGCTGGGCGGCGAACTGCTCGGCCTGGGCCTCGTAGAGGGCCACGCGCTCGGCGACGTCGGGCAGCGCGAGGATCTCCTCGGCGTCGGCGTGGTGGATGCAGTGATCGATCATCTGCATCATCAGGTCGTAGTTGGAGATCCGGAACTCCCGGAAGCGGCCCAGGCCGGTGCGGGAGTCCATGAGGAAGTTCAGCAGCGCCCAGCCGGTGGGGCGCAGCACCTCCTCCAGGGAGTACCGCGCCGAGTCGGCCTGGTCCACGGCCGCCATCAGCGACTCGGGGACCTGCGGGAACGCCGCGGCGCCGCCGAAGTGGTCGAAGACCACGCGCGCCGCCGACGGCGCGTGCTCCACGATGACGTGCGCGGCCGCACCCGGCACCGGGGTGCCGTTGCGCAGGGCCTCGCTGTGGTGGTGGTCGAAGACCGTGTGGGCCCGCGGGTCGTACGGCAGGTTCGTGAGCAGGTCACGGCCGGTGATCTCCACGGCGCCGTCCTGCACGTCCTTGGGGTGCACGAACGTGATCTCGTCGATGAGGTCGAGGTGCCTGAGCAGCACGGCGCAGACGAGGCCGTCGAAGTCGGAGCGGGTGACGAGGCGGTGGCGGGCGGCAGGCGGCATGCCTCCGGTGTCGGCAGGTGCCCGGCGCACCTGGACCCCTCGAGGCGTCCCACGCCCGGGTGACACCGGCCCGGCGGGTGCACCACCCGGGCGGGCTACAGCCCCTGCCGATGAGGTCCCTGTGAGCAGCGCGCCGTCGACGAGCACTCGAGCCACCCCGTCGGGCTCCGGCGTCCGGGACCTCCAGGCCGCCTGCGACCAGCTCGTCGCGACCGCCGCCGACCCCGCCGCCGCCCGCGCCCTGCTCGTGCGGGTGTGGGCGCTGGGCGCCGCGACGGCCGACGGCCTGCTCGCCGACCTGTGCGACGTCGCCGCCACCAGCGCGGCGCGCGCCGGCACCGAGCCGGACGCCGCTGCGCTCCTCGACGCGCTCGGCCGCCACGACGAGGCGGCCCGCGTGCGCGAGGCCGTCCGGCGCGGCCTCGAGGACCACCAGCGCTCGGCCACCGCCGCCGTCCGGGCCGAGTCGGCGCGCCGTGCCGCCCGTGCCGCCGCCCGCGTCGCCGAGGTCTCCCGGCACCGCCGTCTGGCCGCCGTCTGAGCAGGACCGCGCTCCTCGGGCGACCATGGACGGGTGGGTCCTCGCAAGCCACCGGGTGTCAGCTACGAGTCCTGGGTCGACCGCCAGGTCCGTGAGGCCGCCGAGCGCGGCGCCTTCGAGGGGCTGAGCGCCGCCGGCAAGCCCCTCGACCCGGCGCTGCTCACCCAGACCGCGGGGGAGTGGGCCGTGGAGTGGGCGCGGCGCGAGGGCGCCGACATGACGGCGGCCCTCCCGCCGGCCCTGGCCCTGCGCCGCGAGCGCCAGGAGCTCGTCGACGCCGTGCCCGGCAAGCCCACCGAGGCGGCCGTGCGCGCCGCGGTCGAGCACTTCAACGAGCGCCTCGACGCGGCCTACCGCCGCCCGCAGGAGGTGCCGCCGGTGGCGCTGGCGTTCGTCGACGTCGACCGGCAGCTGGCGCGCTGGCGCGAGGCGCACCCCCAGGAACCGCAGGAGCCGGAGGCCGGCCAGCCGCCCGCGGGCGCGGGGCGCCGCCGCGGGGACCGTCCCTGGTGGTCACGGGCGCTGCCGGGTGGCCCGCGGGGCGCACGGCGGCGCGCGCGGGGACCGGAGCGTCCCGGCGGCCCGGCATCATCGGGGCCGTGAGCAGCCGGGTCACCCTCAGCGACGTCGCCGCGCGCGCCGGCGTCTCGCGGGCCACGGCGTCGCTGGTGCTGCGCGGCGAGGGCCGCGTCTCCGAGGCCACCCGCGAGCGGGTGCACGCTGCGATGGCCGAGCTGGGCTACGTCTACGACCGCGTCGCCGCGGCCATGCGCGCCCAGCACGCCCCCGTCGTCGGGGTGCTGGTCAGCGACATCACCAACCCGTTCTTCGCGCAGGCCCTCGTGGGCGTGCAGGCGGGGCTGCGGGAGCGGGGGATCCTGCCGCTGCTGGCCGACGCCGCCCACGACCTGGCCCAGCAGGCCGAGCTGCTCGCCCTGCTGCGCGAGCACCGGGTGGCGGGCCTGGTGCTCGCGCCGGTGGCCGGCACGCCCGCGGCGATGGTGGACCAGCTGCGCGCCTGGTCGCTGGAGCACGTGCTGCTGACCCAGCCGGTCGACGGCGCCAGCACCTGGACGGTCGCCCCCGACGACCGGCTCGGGGGCCGGCTCGCGGCCGGCCACCTGCTGGCCGTGCACGGCTGCCGCCGCCTGCTGGTGGTCGGGACCTCCGACGCGGTGGCCAGCGCCAGGGAGCGCTCGGCGGGGGTGCGCGACGCGGTGGCGGGGGTGCCGGGGGCGGCCGTGGTGGGTGAGGCGGGCTGGCTGCCGGACGACCCGACGGGTCTGGAGCTGGGGCGCCGGGTGGTGCGGCGCGTGCTCGACGGCGGGTCGCTCGCCGCCGACGGGCTGGTGTGCTTCAGCGACGTCCACGCCACCGGCGTGCTGCGCGCCCTGCGCGAGGCCGGCCTCGCCCGGCGGCTGCCGGTGACGGGGTACGACGACGTGCCCGCCGCGGCCCTCTACGAGCCCCCGCTGACCACGGTGTCGACCCACGCCCAGCAGCTGGGCCGCACGGCGGCCGAGGGCCTCGTGGCGCGGCTCCGCGCCCGGGGCGACGCGCCGGCGGGACCGGGCGAGGTGGTGCGCGTGCCGCCGGAGCTGGTGGTGCGCTCGTCGTGCGGATGCGGGTGACAGGAGCTGGTGGATCGATCTAGCATCGGTCCGCCCCGATCACCCACTCCCTCCCGGAGCGCACCCCGTGACCCTCACGGCCACCACCCCGCCCGCCGCGCGCGCCGCCTCCCGCCTCGAGACCCCGTGGTGGCGCGACGCCGTCGTCTACCAGGTCTACATCCGCTCCTTCGCCGACGGCGACGGTGACGGCACCGGTGACCTCGCCGGTCTGCGCGCCCGCCTGCCGCACCTGGCCTCCCTCGGCGTCGACGCCGTGTGGATCAACCCCTGGTACCCCTCGCCGATGGCCGACTCCGGCTACGACGTCGCCGACTACCGCGCCGTCGAGCCGCTCTTCGGCGACCTCGAGCAGGCCAGCGCGATGATCGCCGAGGCCCACCAGCTCGGCCTGCGCGTGATCCTCGACGTGGTCCCCAACCACCTCTCCGACGAGCACGCCTGGTTCCAGGCGGCCCTGGCCAGCGCCCCCGGCTCCCACGAGCGGTCGCGCTTCGTCTTCCGCGACGGGCGCGGCGCGGCCGGCGAGCTGCCCCCCAACGACTGGACCAGCCACTTCGGCGGCCCCGCGTGGACCCGCGTGGTCGAGGCCGTCGGCGACGAGGCGCACCCCGCCGGCGAGCCCGGCCAGTGGTACCTGCACCTGTTCAACACCAAGCAGCCCGACGTCGACTGGACCAGCGAGGAGGTCCGCGAGGAGTACGACGACGTCCTGCGCTTCTGGTTCGACCGCGGTGTCGACGGCTTCCGCATCGACGTCGCCCACGGGCTCACCAAGCACGCCGACCTGCCCGACGTGGGTGAGCGGGAGTTCCCCCACCAGCCCTTCGGAGCCGGTGACCACCCCTTCCTGGACCGTGACGACGTCCACGAGGTGTACCGCCGCTGGCGCGCCCTCGCCGACTCCTACGACGAGCCGCGCGTCTTCGTGGCCGAGGCGTGGACGGGCGACCCGGCCCGGCTGGGCATGTACCTGCGCCCCGACGAGCTGCACACCGCCTTCAACTTCGACTTCCTGGTCTCTGCCTGGCGCGAGCCGGAGCTGCGCACCGTCATCGACGGCACGCTGGCTGCGCACGACGCCGTCGGCGCACCGCCCACCTGGGTGCTGAGCAACCACGACGTCTACCGGGAGGTCTCCCGCTACGCCCGCGAGCAGGACCGCCCGCAGCTGAGGAACGAGGGTGACTTCGCCGGTCGTCCGGCCGACCTCGCGGTGGGCCTGCGCCGCGCCCGCGCCGCCGCGCTGCTGATGCTCGCCCTGCCGGGTGGCGCGTACGTCTACCAGGGCGCCGAGCTGGGCCTGCCCGAGGTCGAGGACCTGCCGGAGGAGTCCCTGCAGGACCCGGTGTGGTTCCAGAGCGGCGGGGAGCACCGCGGCCGGGACGGCTGCCGCGTGCCGCTGCCGTGGTCGGGCCGCACCGCCCCGTTCGGGTTCAGCGACCGCGCCGACGGCGCCGCGCCGACCGGCGAGCCCTGGCTGCCGCAGCCGGCGTCCTTCGCCGGGATGACCGCGGCCGACCAGGACGGCGACCCGACCTCGACGCTCGAGCTGTACCGCTCGGCGCTGTCGCTGCGCCGCTCGCTCGAGGCCCTCGGCGACGGCTCGATGGCGTGGGTCGACAGCGGCGAGGGGGCGCGCGACGGCGTGCTCGCGTTCACCCGCGAGCCGGGCTTCGCCTGCTGGGTGAACCTCTCGGAGCAGCCGGTGGCGCTGCCCGCCGGCGCCGAGGTGCTGCTGGCCAGCGGTGCGCTGGGCGGCGGCGACGGCGCAGCGGCGCTGCTCCCGACCGACACCGCCGTCTGGCTGCGCCGCTGACCCCACCCCGCCCGGCTGTGGTCACGGGCTTCCGGAACAGCGCCTCGAGCACCGTTCCGGAAGCCCGCGATCACGGGTGTCGGGGTGTCAGGAGGGCTTCGCGGGGCTGGCGTTGACCATCCACGGGGTGCCCCAGCGGTCCTTGCACTGGCCGAACCAGTCGCCCCACGGCGCCTCGGCCAGCGGCACGTCCTCGTGGCCGGTGGCGGCCAGCGCCCGGTACCAGCCGAGCAGCTCGTCCACGTCGTCACCGGTCAGGGCCACGGCGAAGCCCTTCACACCCTCGAACACCATCGACGACGGCGTGTCCGAGCCCATGAGCACCATGCCGTTGCCCAGGGTGAGCTGGCCGTGCATGACCCAGGCGTCCTCCTCCCCGCCGACCGGCATGCCGCCCTCGGCGAAGGTGGTCAGCACGAGCTCCCCGCCGAGCACGGAGGCGTAGAACTCCATCGCCTCCCGGGCCGTGCCGCGGAAGTTCAGGTACGGGTTCAGGGTGTGGGCCACGAGGTCCTCCGGGTCTGCCGCTCGGCCGGCCCGCGCACCGGGGCCGTCACGGGGTGGACGGCACCGGGGGACGCGACTCATCGGTCGACCGCCGTGTCGCGCCCGGAACGGTCGTGCTGCTGCCTACCGTGGTCGGGATGTGCAGGCTCCTCGGGTTCGCCGCTCCGGACTCGCGCTCCCTGGCCGACGCCGTCGGCGCGGTCCAGGTGGCGACCTTCTGCGCCATGGCGCGGCTGCACGACGACGGGTGGGGCGCCGCCTGGACCGCGGGCGACGGCGGCGCGGTCCGCACCCAGCGCAGCCCCCGCAGCGGTCACGAGGACCCGGCGCTGGCGGCGCTGACCACCGCGACCCCGGCGCGCGCCGGCCTGGTGCACCTGCGCCTGGCCAGCTCCGGCATGCCCGTGGCCCCCGAGAACACCCACCCGTTCCTCGACGCGGGCACGGCGTTCGCGCACAACGGCGCCGTGAAGCCGGTCGCGCTGCTGGAGGGTCTGCTCCCCGACGCGGTCCGCCACCGGCTGCGGGGCACCACCGACAGCGAGCGGTACGCCGCGCTGGTGCGCCACCGCGCCGCCCAGCTGGGCGACCTGGCCGCCGGTGCCGCCTCCGTGGTGGCCCAGCTGGCGCCCCTGTTCCCGAGCTCGAGCCTGAACGCCGTGCTGCTGACCGCGCGCGAGCTGGTGGTCGTGCAGGCCAGCGCCGGGGCCCGGGTGCCCCACGAGGACTTCGACGCCAGCGGTCTGGCCGAGCACGAGCTGCCGACCGGTCACCGCACGGGCTACTACCAGCTGTGGCGGCGGCGCTCGTCCGACGGGACCGTCGTGTTCTCCTCCTCCGGGCTGCGCACCGAGGGGTGGGAGCCCCTGGCACCGGGCACCGTCGTCGCCGTCGACCTGCGGACGCTCGCGGAGCGCGTCGTTCCCGTCACGGCCGCGGCTGCTGCGGCCCCGGCCCCGGCGCCGCGTCACGCGCCCCTGCCCGGCCAGGGGCGCCACGACTCGCAGGACCGGGCGGAGCGCGCCATGGTCAGGACATGAGCGAGAACGAGATCGCCCCGGCGGACAACCCGGAGACGCAGTCGGCCATCGCCGACCGCAGCAACGGCACCGCCCGGGCCACCGGCGCCTCCGTCCCGCCGCCGGTGATGGACCAGCGCGGGGAGGG
>Ga0325403_1000387_pt1 | contig 29747 bp, 13 predicted proteins | sample PopdelMetagenome_19_FD_205665 | JGI IMG/M metagenome (GOLD analysis project Ga0325403, IMG submission 205665) | Populus deltoides microbial communities from Bellville, Georgia, United States - Xylem-PdKOR-R4 | ecosystem: Host-associated > Plants > Phyllosphere > Stem > Wood/Secondary xylem... | reverse complement strand
TAGGAAATATAAATGTTGCTGTTAATTATTTAATTCTTTGTTTTAATGCTAAATTATTTGTCACTTGTTGTAAACAAGTTTAATGAAAGGTAATTAATACTGATCAAGTTAATTCATGAATCAGTAAAAAACAACTTCATTGAATCATTATGTCAGAAAAATATTGGATAAAAATAATTAATGGCAGTCCCACAGGGCATGGATTACAAAATCTAGTATTGGAAAAGAAATCCCATATATAAGGAGTTAAAAACAGCAAAGAATCTTGAAAAGACGAAAACAATGAATTCAACGTTTAGGGTTAATTTAATCAGTATGAACACCACAGGGCATGGATTACAAAATCTGAGAAAAAGATCGATTTATTTATCATGGATTACTTTAAAGATTCAGACAAGATGAAGTACAGTTAATTTACCTGGATTCAAGATGTTCTTCAAGTGCTAGCTGGATTACCTAATAAGGAAGGAAAATAGGGAATTGTATAATGAGATGAGATGTGGAAGAGAATGTTACAGTACAGCCGCTAGCTCCCTTACTTACTATTATTTATTAGTAAGGTCGCCTCAATAATAATAATTAATTAACGTATTGTTTGATAGGAAGGAAGGAAGTTGCCAGGAAGCAACCCAAACATTACATTAATAGACAGTTAATTAATTAATTATAAGATATAGACAGTTAACGTGTGGACCCGCCCCAATGTTGACACTTCGAAGAAGCTGCCAAGAAAATGTAAACACATGAATACGAGAAAGAATAGTATATTTCTGCATTGTCTGAAGTTTTTTTAAAAAAATATATTTTTTATTTAAAAATATATTTAAAAAATTATTTTTTATATTACCACGTAAAAACAATTCAAAAATATTAATTACAAACAGTTAATTGATACAATTTTACAGACTTTTAATTAGCCTCACTCATTTGAGCCATGTCATGGTTAATGGTTATCAGTGACTCTCCATTTCGTGACCTTTCCGGCCCTATCTGAAACAACAAACACCCTAACAAAAATAATAATAATTTCACAATTGAATTATGTTTTTTAAAAACTTGATAATTTTTTTTGAAATTAAATTTTTTAATATTTTTAAATTGTTATGATATTTTAATGTTAAAAATAAATTTTAAAAAATAAAAAAATATTATTTTAATAAAAAAATAATTTAAAAAATAATTATAATTACACCATCAAATATTATCTTATTCTACGATAGGATACCTGAACTTTTCCACACCAATGGAAATTCTTTTTTTTCCAACACCCTTCTACAGATTTATATTTTTAGCCCTCGACCTATAAAGTATGATTTGCTAGCCAATCTGCACACTAGTTTCCAAGTAATACAAAGATGATCGTGTTTTTATTTTTTTGCCAAAACTGTCGGCCAATAATTTTCCATTTTTTTCCGAGTTTTTTAGTGATTTTTTTATCTCAAATTTATAAATTAAAAAATTAATAAAATAAAATTTTGAATTAAAATTAAAATGCAAAATGCAAAAACTCTAGGTTACAGAATTTTGAAAACACACCAGGCTACTTTTTTTATTTCAGTATCATATTTGGTGTTCAAGTTTCAATTATTTTTAATGAATTAAATTGAATAAAATTTTATCAAATCAAATACCAACTTAAATTAATCGTTGAAGCTTTTATTTTTTTTTTACCTTGAGAACTTCATAATTAATTAAAAAAAATTATTAACCTCAAATTCCCATGAATATAAAATTAAAAATAAAATAATCAGCTCAAATAATAATTAATTAACGTATTGCCTGATAGTAAGGAAGTTGTCAGGAAGCAACCCACCGCTCACCTACCAAACATGAGAGTGTTTGGAGATTATTTTGGTTTTTTTTTTGGTCATATAAAAATATATATTTTAAATTTTAAAAAATATAATGTATATTTTAAAAAATTAATTTTTAATAAAAAAATTATCACATCTCCATACCAAACAGACATTATATTAAGATATAAAAAGTCAACGGATGGACCCCACCAATGTTGAAACTTTGAAGAAGCTGCCAAGAAAATGTAAACACATGACATTTTCAAAAAAGAATAGTATATTTATGCATGCTGTAAATGTTTTTTAAAAATATTTTTTATTTAAAAATATATTAAAATAATATTTTTAAATTTTTTACTTTTTATATCATAATATGAAAATAATTAAAAATATTAAAAATATATTTTTAAAAAATACATTGGGATTGTAAAGATAAACCAGTCCTAACATTTAAATTATTTTTAAAATATTTTTAAAATATAAAAATAAACAGGATTTAAGGTGTATTTGATAGTTTTTATCCTTCTGCCTTTGAGTGTGTCTATCAGAGCAGAGTGATTTTACTTAACCATGAAATTTTTGTGAGACAAATTATAATGAATTTTTTTTTTATTTTACTAATATACCTAAGGTGTTTATAACTAGATGCTACTTGCTGACGTGGATATTAGCAACAGAGGAAAGCAGTGTTGTAAAAACTAGACTAGTCTGTAGGTCAACTCAAGATCTGGATCGGTCCAAATAAAATAAAAGTTCTCGATCCATGATTCAATCAATTTAGACTAACCTGGGTGAGATCCTATATATATATTAACTTTATTGAACGATTACCTGAGTAGAAAAGCATACAAAAGTAACTAAAAAAAATTGATAGCAAAGACGAAAGCATATCAAGCTAACAAAATCAACCCAACCAATTCTTAAATATTCAGATTTTAAAAAACACAGGCATAATAATTTAAGAAGAAACATGTTTTTCCAGCTGTGTCAAGTGCAGAATGCTTTAATTCATACGAGGAAAATCTTGTTGATAATATAGTTTGGTATAGGGCACTTGATAATATACAAAGAGCAAAAACCAAGATCATACAATATAATATATATTTAAAAATTTATTTTTTAATAAAAAAATTATCACACCAAACACACATGTTATATTATAAGATATAAAAAGTTAACGTGTGGACCCCGTCAATGTTGAAACTTCGAAGAAGCTGCCAAGAAAATGTAAACACATGGAATTTTCAAAAAAAAAAGAGTATATTTATGCATGCTGTAAATGTTTTTTAAAAATATTTTTTATTTAGAAATATATTAAAATAATATTTTAAAATATTTTATTTTTTATATCATAATATCAAAATAATTAAAAAATATTAAAAAATTATTTTTAAAAAACACATTATAACTATAAAGAAAAACCAAATCTGATATTTAAATTTTTAAAAAAATATTTTTATAATGTAAAAATAAATAAGAATTTTTTCAAATATATCGTGAAATACCTATATTCATAACATTAATAATAAATAAATAAAATAATAAATTAATAATAGTAAACTTATTATGTTTGCAATTCTTCAAAATATATAAAATTATCTTTCATTACTAAATTACTAACTTACTGCATTCCAATGCCATTCATAATTTTATCAATCCTATAGGATATTAATAACCAATACTTATTGCTTAATTTTAAATTTGATAATTCATAAAATTTATCTCGAATCCGGCTAATCTTTTTCGGTAGTCAATAAATATCCGGTAATTCCATATAAATTACTTCACTTCCGACTAATCTCTTTTAATAGCCAATAATTCCAGTAATTCCATACGAATTACTCAACATCCGGCTATTCTCTTTAATAGTCAATCAATCCGGTAATTCTATACAAATTACTCAACATCACTATCAGAAATTCGTTTAAAACCAACGAAATTACCGATGGAATAATTATGTCGGTAAATTGCAGTGATAATTACCAACGGATACTATTTCATCCGTAATCGGAATAATATTGTCAAAGCTAAGGTTTGTTGCAAAGTAAATAGGAAACTTCATCTATAGACAAATCTTTTCTGATCGGTTCGTAGGAATCAGCTTGCATCCCTTAACTTGGACAGGAACTCCCAGCTTCTGTATGCCAAAAGTCTCGCTCATACCATCTAAAAGCAGAACCCATTTGATAAGAGATATTGGAGAAAAATTAGAGTACACAAATAGAATGTAAAATTTAGAAAACTATTTTGAATTATGCTGGAGAGCATGCCGGCGGCGATGTGTTTGGAGCTTAGCCTGGTGTTCTCCGACGGTTTCAACTCATGCATTCAATTCCAAGCTATAGCTGTGATTTCGTAATCTGTATTTTGAGCGACTTTTTGGAGAGGGAGGGGCAGCGCGGGAACGAAAAGAAAAGGTAGCAGTCTCAAGCCTCGCCAATAGCCCAAGAGTAAAAATAACATGCTCCTAGCCCAAGCCCACCAACATCACCCCCAACAGATTGGTAAAATGCTCACAACCATTTTGAAAAAAAATAAAAAAAATTAATATATATATATTTTTTGCTTTAGGATCATTTGATGTCAAAAATAAAAAAATATTAAAAAACTTAAAAGCTAGGTATTATCAAAATGTGAAGGGTGCAAAAGCTAGCTTGGAAATTCTGAGATTATCATAGAAATTGCTATTAAATATTATGGCAGAAGGTATACTTCGACGCCACCATTGAAGTAACACTGATCTAAAAACATTATATGCCACACCGCAAACTAATAACAATGGTATACTAGAAATTGAAAATAAATCGATATTAATCATGAAATAAATCGTTAGCAGAAACCAAAAATAAATGAATAAATTGTTCATACTACTCCATTTTATTGATGGGAATGAATTCTGACCTGCAGGACTCCTGCTAAAATTAGCTGATAAATTATCATGAAAAAACTTAATAAAGTCAGAAAGAAAAAGAGATCATGAAATGCTTCTTAAATTAAATAAAATGGAGAAGAAAACTCAGGTAATAAATGTTAAATTCACTCTCATGCTCCTAAATTCTTACATTTTTATTAACAATAAGAGATGAAGAGGAGTTGCGTATGGAGGTGAAGATATAATTAATGCAACCACCAAACGATACAGAATAAGCTCAGATCAAGAGGACAATCGACGCAATTGTCCCTTCCACTTTTTGTCTCTCTTCCTTGAACTCATAACTTAGCACTAGTAGAAAACTTCATAAGAACCAATTCAACCTTGAGATTCATCATCAACCCTAGTAGAAAATGATAAATCAATATTGTATTTTTTATTATTTTTCGGATTTTCATATTGGAGAAACTCAATATGATGAAAATATAATATTAATCAAACTTCAAATTATAATTACTTATCTATCGAGTTAAATATATATATATATATATATATGGCAATTCAATAGTCTTAAAAAGATAAATAAATGAAAAAATGAAAAATGCTATTTATGTAATTGTAAGCACACTATATAAAAAAGAAATATTTCATATTAATAAACGCTCTTTCTATGAATTCATGTTAGGCTTCGATTTTTCTTTGAAATATGGAATTGGCAATACAATTTCAAACCGACCCAAATCCAACCATTGAGCATCTTTAATCCAAAAGCATCATGCAAGTAATTTTAATATTAATTAATAAAAATATCCTTGTTGATTTAAAGGACTATTTTCATCATTCATAAAAAAAAATAATTTAAAAGAAAAAAAATTCAAAGTTTTTGAAAAACGTGTGCTTTAACAATGTTTTTAAATATTAAATATGTGATTAATTAAGAGCAGGTGATTGCTTTTGTTTTTAGTTGTTTTTTAAAAAAGATAAATAGATTTTTTTAATGTTTTTTTTTATAATTTTAATATATTGATATTAAAAATAAAATAAATAAATTTTAAAAAATAAAAAACAATTATTGAACATGAAGCGAATCTGATTACGTAACAATTACTAATAGGGAAAAAATTAGAAGACAAATTAAAGGTTTTCAATCGTTGCCGTTACCCAGTGCAGTCAAAGACTCCATCCTTACTTTTAATAAACAAAACCTAGTGCTAGTTTTGGTGTCTAGTGTTTTTCCGTGCTGGATTAATTTTTTTAGAATATTAAACCAGTAAATTAATATAATTTAAGTTATTATAACAAACCTATAAATTACATTAATCTTATAAAAAGACATAATAAAAATAAATAAATTACAAATTTGAATTTTAAATCAGCCCACTAATAAAATAAACAAAAATAAAAGAAAAAAAAACAAAACACATTGGATTACTTATTATAATTTACAATGAAATAGGTGTGAATAAATAGTAGTTCTCCCAAGTCTCTTAGCTTTTCTTTTAATGAAAACTAATAACCGTATAATATCTTCCTTGTGAATGCTCTATCGTTGCTAAATTAAAACATCTTTTTTTTATCTATAACTATGTGAAGCTTTTTTAAAATAAAATATTTAAAAAGATAATATTAAAAAAAACATTGTTATTTTAGTTTTCTTTTAAAATAAATACCATTGTTTTAGTTTTTATAAATAAATAATATGATGTGGTTTTGTTTTCAGGTTAATCAGTTATTATATGAGTCAACCAGAAAACTAAACTTTGGAATACGTTTCTTAACTATTAGTAAGCTTCCTATTTATTCTGAGTAATCAAAATATTTTTTTTATTTTTAATATTAATATATTAAAAAATATTAATTTAATATTTTTTTTTAAATAACCAGATTTTTTAATAAACATAACTCTGAGTCCAAAAACAAATTATATTTCGATTGCGGGCATAAGCATAACAATCTTGACAGTACCGTTGTTGTGTTGTACTTTGAGAATGATAAAACAAAAGAGTTAGAATAAATTTAAAATAAAAAATTAATTTTTTTAAAATGCTTTTAAAATACAAACACAAACCAATGATAAAAAAGACTTTCATACACTACAAGATTTAACATTTTTACTGACGGAATTTTTCCGTCGGCGTAAGACACATATTCTGTCGGTAATTAATTTACCGACGACATCACCGACGGAAATGCTCCGTCGGTGAATCGTTCATCGGTAATTTTTTATCCGTCGGAAATAAAAAAATAAAATTACCCGCTTTATTCCATCGGTAATTCCGTCGGTAATTATTTAAAAAAATCATTTTATAAAATTAAAAAATAATTAAATTAACATAAATCAACACTGTATAATATATACTCAAAATGCTTGAAAAAAAATAAGAAAATCCACTCAAACAAATTTGCAACAAATAAATAAAATGAAAAAATAAATTCAACTAAAAAAATTCATATGAAAAAAATGAAGTTGCAATTGCTAAAAATTTAAAAATCCTATAAATAAATCAACTAAAAATTAATCTCATATGAAAAAACAAATCTCACAACAACATTTATACAATTATTAAGAACAAAAACAATTAAAAATAAAATAAAAAAACAAATATAAAGGGTTAAAAAATCATGAAAAAAGAAGAAAAATCTTACCTTAATGTAGTTGCAAGTGAAGTAAGGAGAGAGAATTTTTTTCGTAAAGCATATTAATTAAAAAAAACTAAGAGGATAAAAGAAGAAAGAAGAAGAAGACATACTCGAGAATGGAAAAAAAGAGAAGGAGATGAGGAGAGAAAAGAAGAGAAAAAAATAGATATTGATGTTTTTTACATATAGTGGTGAAGAAGAAGAAGAAGTAGAAGAAGAAGAAGAAATAAGTTTGTCTCTTGTGCAATAAGGGATTCGGGCTTTTTATTGGCGCGCGTTAGCGACGGATTTACTAACGGATAATTGAATATTAATATTTTTTAATTAGTCCGTCGGTAATTCCGTCGGTAATATTTAATTTAAATTTTCAATTTCGTAAAAAGTTTTCAGAAACCGCCAACAATTACCGACGATTTTTCAGTCCATCGGTGATTTCGTCTGTAATATTTAAATGAAAATTTTAAATCAATTGAATTTTTTCAGAAAACCACCAAATAATACCGACGACTTTTCAATCCGTCGGTGATTTTGTCCGTAAAGAACAACAATTAACAGTGCAATTGGAAAGTGAACAGTTCTGGAGCTCTCTGGAAAATACCGATGGATTGTGTCCGTCGGTGATTCCCTTTGTAATTGACATGATGAACAGTGTAAACAAGTTTACCAACGGATTTACCGACGGATTTTACCGACGGAATAAATTCCATCGGTATATACCGAGGGAATTACGGAGGGACAAAAAAATTAAAACAAAGCAAAAAAAAATGATGACGTGTCAGGATTTACCAACGGAATTACCGACGGAATTTATTCTGTCGGTAAAATCCCTCGGAAATTTACCGACGGAAATATTCTCTCGGTATTTTCGTTTGTATTTATCGGTTTTCTGGTAGTGATACACTTATGAAAACCCAGGAACGCAACAATCAGGCATTAGCTTCAAGCAACCAGAGGGAGCTTCACTGCAGTAGAAAACTTCAAAATAGCTTGATTTGCTATCCAATCTGCATAACAGTTGGATAGCAATTTCGATCTTTTCATAACATTTACCAGTGTAAAAACTTTCTACTTATTTTTAGTTTTAATACATAAAATAGATTTTCAACAAAATCATGCTTTTTATTTATTATAAATATAAAATAAAGTTGAAGTGAAGTTGGGTCCAATCTTTAAATGGTCCAAACATTATTGTTAGAATGCGACAGTCCAATCATAAAGGTTTTCAACACAATCATGCTTTTTTCCTTGTAGCATGTGCCATGTCTCAAGCTTCTGTGATCCAAGAATCAGGCTATTGGGGTTTTATTAAATTAGCTGTTACTAAAAATAAAATAAAAGAAAAGAAAATCCTCTGTAAGGTAAGGTAATTAATTACTCAATTAATCCCTAATTAAATTAGTTTTCTGATTGTTCTTCACAACATTTATAAGAATAAAAATATTTTATTAGATGTCTTAGCTGAATTCTAAACCAGCCTATAATCAAATAAACAAAAACAAATTAAAGAAAAAAAAGGCAAAACATCTTCCTTGTGGATGCTCTATCGTTGCTAAATTAAAACATCTTTTTTTTTATCTACAACGTGAAACTTTTTTAAAATAAAAATATTAAAAAAGATAATATTAAAAAAAATATTATTATTTTAGTTTTTATAAATAAATAATATAATGAGGTTAATCAGTTAATCTGTGAGTCAACCGGTAAACTATATTTTGGAATACACCTCTTAACTATTCGTAAGCTTCCTATTTATTCTTTGTCAAATATTTTTTTTCCTCTTTAAAATATTTTTTTTATTTTAATATTAATATATTAAAAATTATTAAAAATATTAATTTAATATTTTTTTAAAATAAACATATTTTTAAATGCACTCAAACATAATTCTGAGTACAAAAACAAATTTATATTTTGATTGCGGTCATAACAATCATGGCAGTAAGTACCATGATCCTTTCCAATTGAGTAAATTTTAGGATTTTTTTGGCAGCCACGTACATGCTTTAGTTCTTTTTTTGAAATCCTCGTCGAGACTATTTTTTAAGCCTGGGAAGCATTTAAAATATTTTTTATTTAAAAATATATTAAATTATTTTTTTATTTTTTAAAATGATTTTTAATATTAACATATTAAAATAATTTAAAAATATAAAAAAATTATTTAAAACAAATCAAAATCCCTCGGAAATTTACCGACGAAAATATTCTCTCGGTATTTTCATTTGTATTTATCGGTTTTCTGTAGTGATACACTTATGAAAACCCAGGAACGCAACAATCAGGCATTAGCTTCAAGCAACCAGAGGGAGCTTCACTGCAGTAGAAAATAATAAACATGAAAAATTGGATACCAGGGAGCAGGAGAAGAAGGTCCAGGTTGATTGAATTCACCATGTTGTGATGTGGTTGCGTTCGGTGTCATATAGCCACGTCCCGTCTGAGGTTGATGAATAAAGGAATAATGATGCCTAATTCAATGGACGTTGTAGCAAATTGGAGTAAGCATGAGTACTCACCATGGTTTCAGGAAATGAAGGTGGAAACTGAGTTGTTTGTTGAATACTATCGTTGATCACATTGTTCTGTCCACCTTGATCATTGCATAATATGGAGCCTTGGTTGACTGGAACCTCCGGTGCCGGCCTGCTTCCATGGAATAATAATATAGAGGATAAACTGAAGAATAACTAAATTGCAAGCAATCATCTTCTGATAAAATATGCTTAAGAATGACGTACGAGAGAAGCTCAGACATATTGAATGTATCTTCTGATTGAAAATCCAGTGATTCAAGATCGAACTCTGTCAAGTCATCCATAGAAGATGGGAGGAACCTTTCCATCTGACCACAAGTACAAGATGATTAGTATATACTGAGGTGAAAAAAGAACAGAAAGCACATAGCAAATATATATATGTGTGTGTGTGTGTGTGTGTGTGTGTGTGTGATTACTGGCTACTGGGTACACACGTTACGTAAGTCAAAATAAAAGAAAAACAAATAAATGGTGAAAAGCATATTTTAATGGCAGTCCCATTAATTGGAAAAGAAAAGGGTGAATCTAAGAAAAGAAAAGCCTATTTTTTATATTAATATATCAAAAAATATTAATTTAATATTTTTTTCAAAATAAACAGATTTTCAAATGCACTCAAACATAATTCAGAATAAAAAACAAATTATGTTTTGACTGCGGGCATAACAATCTTGGCAGTCCCGTTGCCGTTTTTTAGTTGACTAGAGAGAGGGCAGAGAGCCTTCAGAAAATAATCTCACATTCTCTGGAGTGTCGATTCCACATTGAAGCAAATTAAAAGAATAAACGCAAATATTAAATGATTTAATAAAAGTGACTAATGAAAAAAGTGCTTAAATTCTACGAACAGCAGATGGATAGTCGGAATCCCTTGAACACATTTGATATTTTAATTATTCTTATTTTGTTAATTCATTGAATCATTGTAAGAAAAAAAAGTTGAAAAATATTGAATAAAAATCAATGGCAGTCCAATTAATTGGAAAAGAGAAGAATGAGTTAAAAACAGCAAAGAATTTTGAGAAGACGAAAACAATGAATTCAACGTTTAGGGTTAATTTAATCAGTATGAACACCACAGGGCATGGATTACAAAATCTGAGAAAAAGATCGATTAATTTATCATGGATTACTTTAAAGATTCAGACAAGATGAAGTACAAATAATTTACCTGGATTCAAGATGTTCTTCAAGTGCTAGCTGGCTTGCTTAAGCAGTGATCAGCCAAAAGAAATGGAAGAGAAATCACAGATCAGAGAAGAATATATGGTTTAGAGAAATAATAAAGATGCAGTCAGTATACATAAATCTAGTTCGCACTGATCATGAGATGAGATGTGGAAGAGAATGTTACAGCCGCTAGCTCCCTTAAATAATACTATTTATTAGTAAGGTTGCCTCAATAATAATAATTAATTAAAGTATTGTTTGATAGGAAGGAAGTTGCCAGGAAGCAACCAAACATTACATTATATGAGAAAGAATAGCATATTTCTGCATTGTGTGAAGTATTTTTTTAAAAAATATTTTTTATTTAAAAATATATTAAAATAATTTTTGAAATTTTTTTATATTGCCACGTAAAAACAATTCAAAAATATTAATGGCAAACAATCACTTAATATAATTTTACAGACTTTTAATTAGTCTCCCTTGAGCCATGTCATAGGTTAATGGTTATCAGCAACTCTCCATACCGTGACCTTTCCGGCCCTACCTAGGCAACCAACACCCTGACAAAAATAATAATAATTTCACAGTTGAATCATGTTTTTTAAAAAAACTAGATATTTTTTTATTTTAAATTGAATTTTTTAATATTTTTAGATTATTTTGATATTTTAATATTAAAAATAAATTTTAAAAAATAAAAAATTATTATTTTAATATATTTTTAAATAAAAATAATAATTTAAAAAACAATTATAATCAAACCATCAAACATTATCTTATTCCATGATAGTATACCTGAACTTTTCCACCACCAATGGAAATTATTTTTTTTTCCAACACCTATAAAGTATGATTTGCTATCCAATCTGCACACTAGTTTCCCATTAATACAAAGATGATCGTGTTTTTTTGTTAACAAAATTGTCGGCCAATAATTTTCCATTTTTTCCGAGTTTTTTAATGATTTTTTTATCTCAAATTCATAAATTAAAAATTAACAAAATAAAATTAAAAACCAAAATTAAAAATAAAAATTAAAATGCAAAATGCAAAAACTCTAGGGTATATTTGCCTTTCCAATTTTTTTAAAAAAGAAGAAAGTAAAATTCAAGACTACTAATTTAGATTTTGATATTAAAGGGGTCTCTATCTCCACTCCCTGGCTAACTCTTTGCCTTCTGCTGTCTGCCTAGTTGACGAGGCAATTTATTTTAATATTTTTATATTGTTTTTATTTTAATATTTTAATATTTTAATATTTTTTACTAATCATTACAGTCTGCAAATTAAGACCAGGTCTTCAATCTTCACAAACTAACTTTTAAATGTATTAGATTTGTGTAATTAGATTTATCAAGTCTGCTTAATTAAGATGGAATATTTATGACTTTTATATGTATTAAGTTATAAATATAATTGTTTTGAGATAAACTTTTATTCATATTTCTATTTTTGGGGTATCGAGGAATAGAAGAAAATTAAGACAATATTTATTCATATTTCTATTTTTGGGGTATTAAGTTAGATTTGGGTGATTGTAGCCCCACTTTGGGGTGTCGAGTCTCCACGGAGACAAATTAAGAGAATAGAAGAAAATATTAAATGATTTAATAGAGAATAAAATTTAATTTTAAATGCAAATTAAAATAAAGCAAGGTGACTAGTGGAGAAAGCACTGGAATTCTACAAACAATAGAGCGTCGGGAAATCAAATGATTTTATGATTTATTTTAATTATTATTTATTTCGTTTAATAACTCAAATGGAAGTTCAATTCCCAAAATTAAATCAACATAACACCAAATGTAACCCTTTTGAAAAATCATTCATCACTTTTAAATAACGCAAATGATTATTAAGAAAATTCAACAACAATATACTCAAGACCAATATTATAGTAAAGAAATTAAATCAATACAGATAAATAAATGATCCAAATATAATTAAATAATCAATCCATTTAATCGAAAAAACATGACTGAATCCATAAACTACATAAATCCCTTTTCTTTTCTTGTTTTTTTTTTCTTCTCTGGTGCAATTCCCACACGTCTCCTTGACGCCAAATGCCCTTCTTTTCAAATTAGGCAGCCCTCCTTTTTCTAAAGGAGGCAGCCCCACTTTTTCATCTCGTCTCCATGGTCCACACGTTTTCATCAAAAACCTAGATTTTAGGACTTCTGTGGCAGCGACGTAAATGCTTTAGTTCTTCTTTTTTTGAAATCCTCATCAGAGACTAATTTGTAGCCCTTCAAGAAACCTTTTCAACGCGTCAAGAATCACAGCATCCGACATGTGAGTGGAAAGTTGTATAAAACTGCATTCAGGCTGTTTCCAAGAAAAAAAAACATTACTACTTTAAGTGCGTCCAGGATGGTTCAAAGTGAATTTCACGACTCTGGACCTTGACTTACCCTTTAGTTTCAATTATTTTTATTCACATTTTTTATTCCAATGATAGAACATTTAGAATGCAATATCGTGCACTCATCAAAACCCCAGGAACGCCATCAAGCTTTAGCTTCAAACAACCATAGGGAGCTTCAGTGCAGTAGAAAACTTCAACATCTACTGTGAAGCTTGATTTGCTATCCAATCTGCACACCAGTTTTCCATTGATACGAAGATACTGTACGTGTTTTTGTTGCCGGAAAGTTGTCGACCAATAATTTTTTATCTTTTTCAAAGTTTTTTTTTTTTTTTGTTACTTTCTTTCTTTCATCTTGAACCAAAAATCGAACAACATGAAAATGAATAAAATGAAATTTTGAATCAAAATTAAAAATAAAAAATAAAAAATGCAAAAACTCTAGGGATCAAAATTAAAAATAAAAAATAAAAAATAAAAAATGCAAAAACTCTAGGGATCAAAATTTTAAAAATCATCTCCCCAGCAGGGTGTCCTTCACCGCCTCCTTCCACCGAAGATCAACCCACTTTGACCTAGCACAGCAGCCTCCACCCTCACCTCGGAGCCTTCAGCCACCAGAAAGAGGAAGAACTAAACTTAGATCTGAAAATTGAGAAGAACAGACCCAAGAAAACAGATCTAAAAAAACCAACTAAAACAGACTGCTTGTTGCGTTTTTGGGTGTTTTGCAGGTCACCACCGGCGAGGAAGAAAAGAGAGAAAGAAGCCGTTACAGATCCTCCCGTCGCCTGGATTTTTTACGATGTGTTTGGTAGTTATTATGCTTTTGAGTCTATATATTAGATCAGAGTGATTTTACTTAACCATAAAATTTTTGTGAGACAAATTATAATGAATGTTTTTCTATTTTACTAATATACCCAAGGTGTTTATAACTAGATGCTACTTGCTGAGGTGGATATTAGCAACAGAGGAAAGCATACAAAAGTAACCAAAAAAAAAAAAAATGGAAAGCAAAGGCGAAAGCATATATTTTCAAGCTAACAAAAGCAACCCCACCATTTCTCAAATATTCAGATTTTAAAAAACACATGGAAATAATAATTTAAGAAGAAACATGTTTTCAAGCTGTGTCAAATGCAGAATGCTTTAATTCATACGAGGAAAATCTTGTTGATAATATAGTTTGGTACAGGGCACTGCCGTTTGAAATGAGATTGATTTTTAAAGTATTTTTTATTTAAAAATATATAAAAATAATAATTTTTAAAAATTTTATTTTTGATATTAATACATTAAAATAATTTAAAAATATTAATTTAAAATAAAAAAAATTAACTTTTTTTTGAAAAATACATTTACATTATAAAATAAAAAATGATCTTAGTATTTGCCTGGTGGCTTCTCTCGGGACACAAACGCTGCACTTCCTTAAATAAAAATATTTAAGTCGGTAGTTGCATCAGGTTTTACCTCTGGCTGGACCTTATCGTCTTGATCCAGGAATTGATTGCCGAGAATCACTCAAGCACGTGTTTGGCTCGAAGATATAGTTGTATTTTTTTTAAGATATAATATCTTTTTTAAGTATAAATTATATTTTCAAAAGTTAAAAAAAATATACTTTTAACCTAAAAAAACATAATTTACCTCCCATCCAAACACATATGTCAACTTATATGACTGAGACATGGTGTACTCAAACCTTGTTTTTTATAAAACTTTAAAAAAATTTTGTTTTAAATTAAATTTATTTTAATATTTTAATATCGTTTTCATTTTGGATGTGTTAATATTTAAAATAAATTTTAAATAAAAAACTTTAAAAAATAATTATTATAGTAATATTTTACTGATTTTTAATTTTCATGGACTAAGATATATTTGCATTTCCAATTTTTATTTTTATTTTAAAAAAATAAAATTCAAGACTTATGTATGTTTAACAGCATAGTGTACTACGGTTATACCTGTATTTTGCTAATAAAAATATCAAAAATGATGTTTTTGTTTGTTGTTGAAATAACTTAATCTTCTAATAAAGTTTCTTATTGAATATATATTCTCCAAATCCTTGCTAAATTATTAGAAAGTAACATTATAACATTTTTACGTCTGCTTAATTATTTGGTTTAAGATAATTTTTTAATATAATATCAAATATTTAATAACTTATGAGTTATTTATTAAGTTAATTCAAATTAATTATTTTTATTAAAATAATATTATTTCGTTGTTTTTTTATTAATTTAGTCAGATATGAACTAGATTGGTTTTATTAAATCGATCAAATTTCACCAAATCAATATTTTATTTGATACAATTACAAATTCAATTTTTTTTAAGGTCAATATTTAGAAATAAATGAATAAATAAATAAAAGCTACGTCCCGATATTTAATTTAAGTAACCTCAAAGACTACTAATTTAGATTTTGATATTAAAGGGGTCTCTATCTCCACTCCCTTCTACAAATTTATATTTTTAGCCCTCGATCTAGTGTTTTTTTTTTTTGCCAAAAATTATCAACCAATAATTTTCCATCTTTTTCCGAGTTTTTCAGTGACCTTTTGTCAGTTAAAAATATAAAGATTTTTGTGGTGATTGTAGCCAACTTTGGGGTATCGAGTCTCCACGGAGACAAATTAAAAACATTTAATAAAGAATCAATCCATTTAATCGAAAAAACATGACTGAATCCATAAACTACATAAATCCCTTTTCTTTTCTTGTTTTTTTCTTCTTCTTCTTCTCTGGTGCAATTCCCACACGTCTCCTTTACGCCAAATGCCCCTCTTTTCAAATGAGGCAGCCCCCCTTTTTCTAAAGGAGGCAGCCCCACTTTTTCATCACGTCGCCATGGTCCCCGTGTCCCACACGTTTTTAAGTGCGTCCAGGCTGGTTCAAAGTGAATTTCACGACTCGGGACTTGACTTGTCTGTGAGAGCTTCAACTCTACATTGAAATGTTTTTTCTTAAACTGTGAGAGCTTCATAATAAGCTTATTGAAATAAATTATTATAATGAAATTAAAAACAAAAATGCTTAAAAAAAAACAGAGAGACGCCGTACGAGGATCACAAACGACAAGATACAAAGGAAAAGGGATAAAAGCATATATTTAGGGGATGACAGAAGGGCATTGAGATCAAAGGGATAAGTTTTCCAGTGATGAAGGATTGTGTGGATAAGAGCATAGTAATTAATTATTTAGTAAAAAGTTCTTCAGTGACCTAATTCTGTGGCCCAACAAAATTATCATTATCCAAAAAACTATTTGATTAATTCTGTGTTGCTTAATCCCAATTTGCTATGCGTTTTAAATGGGTATTTGGTTAATTTTTTTTTAATTAATTTTTTTTTATATTTATATACTGTTTTAATGTATTGATATAAAAACAATTTTTTAAAATAAAAAATATTATTTTAATATATTTTTAATAAAAAATATTTTAAAAAAATTGTTACAACACCAACTTATAATAATTTTCTTTATTGATTAGTGAATCTGGTTAGACTTAAGCCCTACGAGGATCAAATGTTGCGAGACGAGCAACTCCACTTTATTTTCCAGTTCAGGATATTTTTCTGAAATAATAATAATAATAAAAAGAGCTATAATACAAAAATCATCTGAGCAAAAAGCCAAGAAAAGTGGCCCCTGCTGCGTAAGGTTTAAGAAAGAAAATAGTTTTGATTGTTGAACGAGAAGAGGAGCACACGCTTTTTTATAAACAGAGAGGTGGCTGCCCCAATACTTTCGGCCTCCCGACTCTTATTTGTATGGTCGTCTGTTTCTTCTTGTCCATTGCTTGTACTGTTCCTTTCTCTTGAATTTGTGATCAGTGAAATGGGTTGTGTGGTCCTCGATCATACCCTTATTACTCAAGAACCAAAACATAAATAATAAAAACAAAAACAAAATTATTGTCAGGATTTTTCTACATGCAATTAATCATGACAACAATTAGAGTTTCTGGTCAATTTAATCTGTGAAGTTTCTTATATATATGCACACCTCTCTTTTAATTTGGTGCTAAAAACCAGAAGGCACTTCCTTAAGCCAAAGCAAACACCTGGTTTTGCGAGTTTATTCAAAATTGATTGTTTTTTTCATATATATAATTAGTGGGTTCTCATAATATTTCCATCTTCTAAAACTATATTACTTTAATATACTATTAATTAGCTATGTTTCGATCTATTTCCTCATCCGATGATTTCTATATATGAGAGTTTATATGAAGGGAGAAAGCTCCGCATCTTTGTAATGCATATATCCCAAATCCCCCTTTGTTTATTCTGATGAACAAAAGGGAGTTCTATAAGCAATCTCTCCTTGAGTGAATTATTCGTAAAATTAAGAAAACAGAAGAAAAAGGCAATTCGTAAATCATTTGCCGGCCATTATAACATGCAAAGAGCATACAAAGTAGCTTTTCAATAGAAAGCTGTTTGAACGAGAACGATGGACAGCTCAATAGTACTTAATTAACTAACTATTGTATTGTTTCATAAGAAGGAAGTTGCTAGGAAGGAACCAACAACTTCACTTGCAAAACATTATATCTAGACTATATAATTAATTATAGTATTATGTCTGAACGATTTTATTCAAAGAAACATGAGGGTAACTCTAATGTTTTTTATGCAAGAACCTAGCTAGAGCTTAGCTTCAAGAGCGGCAAGGACTAGGCTAGGAATGATGCCTCTCACTCCTCCCCCGTCAATGCTAAGGGTTGTTGCAAAGTAAATAGGAAACATCATCCATAGACAAATCTTTTCTGATCGGTTTGTAAGAATCAGCTTGCATCCCTTAACTTGGACAGGAACTCCCAGCTTTTGTATGTCAAAAGTCTCCCTCATACCATCTAAAATCAGAACCCATTTCCCTCATTTCCCTCATATCCATTAATTAATCCTTTAGTAAAAAGTTCTTCAGTGACCTAATTCTGTGGCCCAACAAAATTATCATTATCCAATAAACTATTTGATTAATTCTGTGTTGCTTAATCCCAGTTTGTTATTGTGTTTTAAATGGGTATTGGTTAAATTTTATTTTTTATTTAAATTTGATTTTTTTATATTTGTGTACCGTTTTGATATGTAGAAAATAAAAATAATTTTTAAAAAATAAAAAAATATTATTTTATTGTTACATTCTTGAAAGCAAAAGAACAAGGATTCTATGATTGTTTGACGTGCTTAACCGATTACCCCATCTCGTGAAGTTCCACGTGTACGTATTTAACATTACAATATTCTTTGCTGTGAAAATATTACATGTATAATAAATAATATAAGTGCTTATAAATCTTCTTCTTTAAAAAAAAAAATTTAACAGATGAAATAAAAAGCAAAGATCTGCATGTGGCTGGTGAAGGATACTGATGCTGGCAAAGCTGGACCGACAATAGAACTTCATGAAGAACAGCAAAAAAATGCATGGGATTTTGACGGTCTGATGCCCAGCAGGTCTCCTGTTGCGAGGAAAGAGTGTTAGTTTTTTAGAGTGTTTAGAAACGAGGTTGTATTTGTATTTTTAAAAATTTTAATTTTTTTTACTAAAAATGAAATTTTTTATGTTTTGATGTGCTGATTTTAAAAATAATTTTTAAAAAATAAAAAAATATTATTTTAATATATTTTAGCATAAAAAATATCATAAAAAATAAATATAATCATACTCTCGAATAAACTCTCCATCTAAAAGATGATAGGTATTGTCATGCCAACGCTTAGGGAAAGCAAGGTAATGTGCAAAAGAATTGGAGCTATTAACTGTAATGTTAAAACTTAGGAAAGCTACTTGAGGCAACACCAAGCCCACCAACATCACAGCCAACAGATTGGAAAAATGCTCATTACCATTTTGGAGAAAATAAAATTTAAATTATTTTTTTATGTGTTTATCAATTATTTTAATGTGATAATATTAAAAATAAATTTTAAAAATTTAAAAATATTATTTTAATATATTTCTAAACAAAAAAACATTTTGCAATACAATTTTTACCACACTCTTAAACAAACTCTTAATATAATGCATAGGAACATGTGTCTTCATGTACAGTCAATTAACCAATCTTTTTAGTTTTTCTTATATTGTTCATAAAATCTAAAAAGCTTAAAAATAAAAATTTCAAAATCATAAGGAAAATTAAAAAAATAGAATGAATTTAAATTTTTTTTCCTTCTAAGATGACATGAGAAAAATAGATAAAGATATGAAATTTTATTCTAAATATATTTTTAAAAAAATTTTAAAATTTCAATTCATGTAACTTTGATTATTATTTTTTAAAAGTGTCTTCTCTCTCTTTTTCTTTGTAATTTTTATTATATGTTTTTAAAAAATAATTTATTGCTAGTTAATGATATTACTAGTGAATAGATCTATTATTTTATTAGGTTACTTTAATGATAAATCAATATAGTATTTTTTTTTTTTGGATTTTCATCTTGGGGAAACTCAATAGGATGAAAAATAATATTAATCAAACTTCAAGTTATAATCATTTATCTATCAAGTTAAAAACAAATATGACAATTCATTAATAGTCTTAAAAAATAATGAAACAAATAAAAAATATTATTTATGTAATTGTAAGCACACTATATAAAAAAGAAATATTTCATATTAATAAACGCTATTTCTTTCTATGAGTTCATGTTCGTCTTCGATTTTTCTTACAATCGATTATTGAATAAGAATAATATATATTATTGAATATGAGCAAGTTTAAGATTACAAAAATGATTAGTGTGGACCACCCCAATTATGAAGGTATAAATATTGCTAGGAAGTTAACGTGTGGACCACCCCCATTATGGAGCTCGGAAGAAGATGCCTAGAAAATGTAAACACGTGAATATTGGAAACAATAACATACTTTCCTTTTTAAAATGTTTTTTATTTTTTAAAATTTATTTTTGATAAAAAAAAAAATAATTTAAAAAGAAAAAAATTCAATTTTATTGAAAAACGTGTGCTTTAACAATGACATATTAAATATGTGATTAATTAAGAGCAGGTGATTGCTTTTGTTTTTAGTTGTTTTTTCAAAAAAGATAAATAGATTTTTTAATGTTTTTTTATAATTTTAATGTATTAATATTAAAAATAAAATAAATAAATAAATCATGTAGTCTATTTTCAAACCAATCTAATATTGAAGGTCGAAATTTAAAAAAAAAATAATTAAAAAAATTAAAAAATAAAAAAAAACATATTCGATCAGTGAGTGAATGGGTGTGGGTGAATATTGATTTTCCCACACTGTTTAGCTTTTTTTTAATTAATAAATAAAAAAATACTTCATTAAACCAGTAAACTAGTATAAATCACGTTAATTTTATAAAAAGATAGAATAAAAATAAATAAATAAATAAATTATAAAGTTGAATTTTAAACCATCCAGTATGAAATAAACAAAAATAAATTTTAAAAAATAAAAGAAAAAAAACACATTGGATTACTTATTATAATTTACAATGAAATAGGTTTGAATACGTCTCTTAACTATTCGTGAGCTTCTTATTCGTTCTTAGTTTTTCTTGAAGTTATTCTATTTAATGTCCTGAGTGTTCCATTGAGGAAAAAAAGAAAGAAAAAACCTTACTTTTTTTTACCTCTTCATAATGCATGGATTTAAGTTGGGTGGAGATGCAGTAATCAAAATATTTTTTTATTTTTAATATTAATATATAAAAAAATATTAAAAATATTAATTTAATATTTTTTTAATAAATATATTTTTAAATGTAATCAAACATAATTCTGAGTACAAAAACAAATTACATTTTGATTGCGAGCATAACAATCTTGGTAGTAAGTACCGTGATCTTTTCCAATTGAGTTAATTTTAGGATTTCTTTTTTGGCAGCCACGTACATGCTTTAGGAGTTCTTTTTATTAAATCAATATTAAAATGAAAGTTGTTAATTTTATTTCGTTTTATTTGTAATGATTTCATACTAATTTAAAAAATAAAATAAAATAAAATAATTTTTATCTCATTTTAAATCTCGGTTTCTTCCAGATTTTTTGGCTAAATTCCGTTCAAAATGTTCCGGTTTCATTCCATATATTCTGTTCCGGTCTTAAAAAGCCATTAAATCAAATTGAACCTGGTTCAATTAATTAATTAAACTATCAAAGTATAAAAAGCTCTTTTTCATTACTATTTTCATTAACTATTATATTAATTTTTTAAAATTAGATTTATCACTAATATATATGGTTTATATTCATGTTATTTTTTTTCAAGTTTATACTTTGTAGGAATTTAAGCAAAATAAATGGATGTTTTAGATCTCATTAGACTTGATAACATTGACCTAACTTTATATTTAAAATATTAGTGTTAAAATATTTTAATTTCATAATATTTTGATATTTTATTGAAGTTGAATTGTTTTAAGTTAAAAAATTATTTAATCTTAACTATTTAAAAATATTTTAGATTAAAATTAAAAATAAAAAAGATAATAATTACAGGGATCAAAATTTTAAAAATCACGCCTATGCTACTTTCTAATTTTAGTATTAAATTTGGTCTTAGAAGTTTCAGTTATTTAAAAAATGTGTTTATGAATATGGCAGTTTCAGGTTTAGAAACCAAAACTGCCATATTCATACTCTCTTTTAGACATTTTAAAAATATATATAGATTTATTATTTTATTAGGTTACTTTAATGTGATATCTCTTAGACATTTTAAAAATGTGTGTAGAAGAATACTTTCACTGATGATTTATAATAGTGAATAGATTTATTATTTTATTAGGTTACTTCAATGATAAATCAATATAGTTTCTTTTTTTTTTTGGATTTTCATCTTGGAGAAACTCAATAGGATGAAAATATAATATTAATCAAAATTCAAATTATAATTATTTATCTATCGAGATAAAATATATATATGACAATTCAGTAGCATACATATGACAATTCAGTAGCATACAAAGGGACGAAGGACATCCTTTGCATTAGGATGCTCCCACTCCACTACTGTCTCCCACCATTCTTCTGGACTTGAATAGATATTTTCAAGAGAAGGGGGAGGAGATGGCTGGCCATTTTCAAGCAACGGAAGACAAATTGGCATCCTCTTCAACTTCTCACACCACCTTACAATAATATGTTTAATAGAATTGCAAATCAGTTTTGCACTGCAAATGCTTTTCAGTTCGGGTAACCCAATCAATTTCAGAAATCTTAACTTTGGGAGAATGACTTCCGTGATGGAATTGGAGGTGTTGCTTTCTTCATCTGTTGTTCCTATTATCTCCTCCATTTTCTCACAGAACATCACTTCAATCCTTTCCAGGTTTACGAGGTTTGGCAGCAACACAAGCGGGAACAGCTTCTCCATGTTATGGCATTTCCAAATGCTGATGAGCTTCAGTTCAGTTGCATTCTCTAATGAGAAAACATCACATAAACTTCTTGCATCGATGCATCCACAAATCAATCCTTGAATGCCATTTAAGAACTTGACCTGAAAATCTCTATCTCCGTTGATACTCAAATTACCCAACCCAACTGTTTTACTTGGAAAATATTCAATGTGTTGACCTATAAATCCACCCACCATTCCTACTAAAATTCTGTATGTGCTTAATGATAGGATCCCATCCCAAGATCTGACATACTCCACGAAGTCAGAAAAACCTTCGAAATGGCATTCCAAACTTTCCAAATTTCTCAAGGATCCTACTTCCTTTCCTTCAACTGTTTTCGGAGCATAACTTCCATCAAAAAAGTCTTCTAGTACAAGGACTTGCAGGTGAGAGAGTTTTGGTAATATCCCCCTAGGAAACTCCTTTTCACCACATCCATTCATTCTAAGATACGTCAGGTTGGTTAGGCATTCCATTCCTTGCGGCATCTTTTCAAGTGCAGTACGAGAGAGATTCAACCTCTTCAGTGCCGTGAGCTTCTCTAATGATGGAACATGTCTTAATTTCTTACAATCATTGAGCAATAATGCTGTGAGGCTCACCAAATCAGAGACAGAGTCTGGCAAATTTTCAATACTCGTGTAAAACAGATCGAGGACCTTGAGCCCATGCAATTGCTTGAAAAATGAATCCGAAATAAATCCCAACCAACGATTACGACATAGCAATAGAGTTGATAGAAAGGGACACCTAGGTGAATGGCTGGAAGGAATTTCTTTGATCTCGTTTTGCATTAATGAAACTCTCGTCAGCTTCTCCGTCCACTCCTCTGTATCTGGCAACTCTTTTAATTGTGCACCTGCTTTGACCATGCCTTGAGAGTTCTCTAGCAGTATTTTGATGGCCATGTCCCTAATCAAATCATGCATCTTGACACATCTACAACCAAACATCATTTGAGCTCTTTCTAATAGGCACACATATTCAAGTTTATTAAGCATCGTGTGGCCCTCGTCAAATGCATCTTCCCTTCTCCTTTTTCCTTTAATTATTCCCTCGTCGATCAAATAACCTATCAACTCCTCCCTTTCAATATCATCATCTTCAGGAAATAATGCACAGTACAAGAGACATTGTTGTAGTGCTAAATCACCTAACTGATCATAACTAAACCTCAATAACTTGAATACCTTCTCATCCATGTCCCTAAATTCTGATTCTTTCAGTTTATTCAATGTATTCCTCCACTCATGTAGATCATCCACTCCCCTCAAGCTTCCTGCCACTGTAATAATTCCCAATGGCAAACCAGCACATTCCCTTACAACAACTTTCGCAATTCCTTCCACTTCTGGTGAAAGTGCTACATCACGTCCAAGTTTCTCCATGAACAAAGTCCAAGCTTCTCCATTAGAAAGTGGCTTCACTTTGATTTTGTGCTGGCAAGCCATCTGATGACAAATCATTTCTGATCGAGTTGTTATAATCAGCTTGCATCCTTCTAACTTCTCAGGAATTCCCACTTTGTGTAGCTCAAAATTGTTCCACAAATCATCTAAAATGAGAATCCATTTTTGTTTCTTCATTAGTTCTTCTGACAATTTGGCAGCTCTATACAGATCATCATCTTCTCTTGAAAGGTCTAGATCAAGATGTTTAGCAATAAGATTCTGCAATCTATTAATGCTGAAATCTTGAGACACGGTCACCCACCAAACATGATCACAAATATCTGGTTTTTGTAGAAGTTCATTGTAGATATGTTGAAGTATTGTGGATTTACCAACTCCCCCCATCCCATAAATACCCATGCTTAAGACTTCCCCATCCATTAACAAAGACCATATCACCTTCGAATTCTCTTCAAATTCTTGACCCACTGGGTTTGTAGAGCTAGTAGGTAATGGAACTCCTCTAGTCTTGTTGTACTTCAGACTTTCAGAAGATCTAGCTCCTGCGCCAGCCTGCACTATTGATCTTCCACTATTCTCCACATCCTCCTCTTCTTGCACTGGTTGTGTCCTCACTCTAACCATGTCCTGCGCATCATGCCTATTTGCATCATTGTTTACTGATGGAGCACAAGGTTGATCATAACATCTTCCAATGTCACGACAAAATTGGGATGAATCTCCTCGAGGCTCCAGAAGCTGCACTTGCTCTGTTCTTGGTACAGTCTCAAATGCATCATGCTGAAAAGATCCTTCACAAGTGTTTTCCATGCCATTTTCCGCTTGTAGATGCGACTGAATTCTCTCTTCTCCGGGACCTTGTTCCATGACCTGAACTCCCACTTGTATCCTTCCAGCACCCCCTGCCATATTGCCAAGTACTGCATTGCTTTGTTCCAACGATCGATCCACTGGTTCTGTCCTCAGTCTACTCTCGAGTGCCCCTTCGGAAACTCTATCTTCTTGTGCTCTCATTCCGGTCATGCTTACTACGTCGTTTCCTGCTATTGCATGTGAAGAAATCCTCTCTTCCACTACTCCGGGTTCTACAACCTGAACTTCTCTTTGTACCCTTCCAACACCTCCCGTATTTTCATTCTCAATGTTTAGTTCTTGTAGACAAGTTGGAATTCCACAGTCATTAACATTGACTGAACTTGCTGTGATTTTTTGTCTTTTGTGGCCACCACATATAGCTAGAAAGGCTGCTTCTTTAACTTCTTTAGTCACCCCACGACAAATGGCAACACCACGCCCTTCCTCTCCTGATAAATGCCATTTGAACCTTGAAATGGAAGTTTTATTGGCCCATGTACGTTGACAAAACTTACACTTCATGCTACCATCAGCCCTATATTCAACATGAATCCGAAATGGATACTTTGATCCAACCGTTTCGACCTATAGAAAAAAAACCGGGGTCAAAATAAAGAATAAAAACTGATGGAAGCTACCCTTATTTTGCTATTAAAATTGATAGTTTGTTTATTGCACAATCATAGGGGGAAAAGACGACGATAATTCAGTTAGACTTCTTACTTGTTGAGTATTTGAGGCATTTGGCCTAGCAATTTGATTTTGCAATCCTCGGACTTGTAGGTTATCCATCTGTGACCTATATAAAAATGAAGTGATCATGTTATAAAACCATTTGATAATTGGCAGTCTCTCTTAAGCAATAAAAATCAATGGTGTATCTAAACAAACTTATGATTATCTTGCTAGAAAAACTAATTGTTTTTATTAAAAAAGGTATTAATACGGTGTTAAAACACAACAGCTAGAAGTCAATTAGTACCTAGGCACGAAGTTCTCTTGTTGCATATTGTCCATGTTAGGAATTACAGTAGCTTGATCTACTTGTCCTTCATTACAAAAAGTTTGAATCCTAAATCCAAAATCATTCGTAAACAAACTTATGATTATCTTGCTAGAAAAACTAATTGTTTTTATTACAGAAAATACTAAAAATGAAAAATTGGATACCAGGGAGCAGGAGAAGAAGGTCCAGATTGATTGAAGCCACCATGTTGAGAAGTGGTTGCGTTCGGTGTCATATAGCCATGTCCCGGCCGAGGTTGATGAATAAAGGAGTTCTGATGCCTGAATAATATTCAAATAGTTAAACATAGAACTGTTATTCTCACAAAAAAGAGAGATGGAGAGCTCAAAAAGACTTGGAAGATCCTCGACCTTGTCAATTTTAGTCAAGTTTATTGTTTTCATGATTAAAAAAGTGTATATTTGAGGTGAATACCGTTGATTCATTGGAGGTTGAGGTACAGGTAACATCGCAGGCACTTGATTGCTCAATGGTAACTGATAATGAGTCCATTGCTGGTCCCTAAATTAGCAACATTTGTTAGTGATTTCTTTATACATATGCATAATTCTTTGCTATTAATCCACTAAGCATTTGATATCATTTTAGCTTACCTCAAAGGATTGGCACATTGAGGATCAAATAAATTAGGATTAGGCTGACACCTATATTCAAATATAATGAATTCATTTAGTGTGAACAAGAAGAAGAAGTTAAATAATGATGAATATTATGTACCTTGGTGGAGCTTGAGGCCAATTTGGTTCATTTTGGTTGATCCATGACGATGATGTTCCATCTAAATCTCCCATTGTTGTCTGTTTGTTTAACAATAAACATTTTGAAGATGCTTGAGATAAATTGATACACGAAAACATAAAACTTTTTGATCCAATGGGTGATACAAACACTTGCTAATTCAATGGAAATTGTAGCAAATTGGAGTAGGCATGAGCACTCCCCATGGTTTGAGGAAATGAAGGTGGAAACCGATCAGTTGTTTGTTGAATACTATCGTTGATCACATTGTTATCCACCACCATGTTCTGACCAACATGATCATTGCATAACATGAAGCTTTGGTTGCCTGGAAACTCCGGTGGCGTCCTGCTTAATTTGTTATTAGGAACATTATTCTTTTACGGGAATAATAAGAAAAACTGTAGAATAACTAAATTGCAAGTAATCATCTTCTGATAAAATATGCTTAAGAATGACGTACGAGAGAAACTCAGAAATATTGAATGAATCTTCTGGTGATTGAAAATCGAACTGATTCGATGTCAAGTTGACATCATCCTCATTACAAGACGGTGGGACTCCTTCCATCTGAGGTTTAAAAAAGAACAGAAAGCACAGATTAGATAAGAATATATATATAGCTGTTAAAGAAATTCGGATGAAAAATAGGAAATATAAATGTTGCTGTTAATTATTTAATTCTGTGTTTTAATGCTAAATTATTTGTCACTTGTTGTAAACAAGTTTAATGAAAGGTAATTAATACTGATCAAGTTAATTCATGAATCAGTAAGAGACAACTTCATTGAATCATTATGTCAGAAAAATATTGGATAAAAATAATTAATGGCAGTCCCACAGGGCATGGATTACAAAATCTAGTATTGGAAAAGAAATCCCATATATAAGGAGTTAAAAACAGCAAAGAATTTTGAAAAGACGAAAACAATGAATTCAAGGTTTAGGGTTAATTTAATCAGTATGAACACCACAGGGCATGGATTACAAAATCTGAGAAAAAGATCGATTATTTATCATGGATTACTTTAAAGATTCAGACAAGAAGAAGTACAATTAATATACCTGGATTCAAGATGTTCTTCAAGTGCTAGCTGGCTTGCTTAAGCAGTGATCAGCCAAAAGAAAAGGAAGAGAAATCACAGATCAGAGAAGAATATATGGCTTAGAAAAATAATAAAGTTGCAGCATACATAAATCTAGTTCGCACTGATCATGAGATGTGGAAAGGAAAACAGGGAATTGTGAGATGAGATGAGATGTGGAAGAGAATGTTACAGTAGCGCGGTCGCCTCAATAATAATAATTAATTAACGTATTGTTTGATAGGAAGGAAGGAAGTTGCCAGGAAGCAACCCAAACTTATTACATTAAGTATAAATTATATTTTCAAAAGTTTAAAAAATATACTTTTAACCTAAAAAAACACAATTTACCTCCCATCTAAACACATCTGTTAACTTATATGACTAGACATGGTGCAGTCATTTTTTATAAAACTTTAATTTTTTTTATTTAATTTTAAATTAAATTTATTTTAATATTTTTATATCGTTTTCATTTCAATGTGTTAATATTAAAACTATATTTTAAATAAAAAATAATTAGATATAAACTAGATTAATTATTTTATTAAAATAATATCATTTCATTTTTTTTAATAATCCAATTAAATATGAACTAGATTGATTTGATTGATCGATTAAATTCCACTCAATCAATATCTTATTTAGTTAAATTTTAAATTTTAAGTTTTTTAAAATAAACACGGTTTAACAATTATTTTCTTATCTTTAACTAAACTTTGAAGTGTGTAAACTTTCACACTCAGTGTGTGTATCTCTTATTCAACCAAATAATTGCTTGCTTGTGACATATATGTGGCGAGCTTCCTAGTATTAAAAATCTTAGATTATCAAATAATTAAACTTTTTATCCAAACCAATAAATTTTATGTGTCTATTTAAAAATATGGTTTTAAAAAGAAAATCAAAATCATATATCAAACAATACCTATAAATCTTTTATATTACAGATTAGCTATAACCAGTGCACCCATTTATCATTCTTAAGGTAAATATTTGGAAATAAATGAATAAATAAATAAATATTTAATTTAAGTAACCTCAAAGGCTGCTAATTTAGCTTTTTGATATTAAAAGGGCGTATGTTGCTCTCTGCCTAGTGATGAGGCAAATATCAGGTCTTCTATCTCCAGTTACTCCCTGCTAACTCTTTGCCTCATATCTTAAAGTTATATCTATCAAGTTTGCTTAATTAAGATGGAATATTTATGACTTTTATATGTATTAAATCAATATAATTGTTTTGACTTATCATGATAAACATGAAGTGATCATATTATAAAACCAAAAATCAGTGGTGTATCTAATTATCAAAAAGGTATAAATATTGCTAGGAAGTTAACGTTTGGAGTCACCACCCCAATTATGAAGCTCGGAAGAAGATGCCTATAAAATGTAAACACGTGAATATTGGAAACAATAACATACTTTCCTTTTTTAAATGTTTTTTATTTTAAATAATAATTTTTTATTTTTTAAAAAAAATTTTAATTAAAAAAATAATAATCCTGCAAAGTGTGAGTGCTTTTTTGCCTCTATGACATGGATATGGCTTAGAAATTATACAGAATCTCTGAGTTCCAGTTTTGTATATATCTTGGCATGCTTCTCATTAGTGAAAAAGCTAAATGCTGTTTATTGCACGCTGCTAATTAGGAAATACAGGACTCAGTTCAACCCAGCAAGCTGCTGCATCAGAGTTAAAACTCCATAGCAGTCAGCACAATCTATGAAGATAAAATTGAAAACAAAACAATCAATGATTAAAATTAAAAAAATGCATCCAAGGCTTAGAAAAAACCTGAGATAATACACTATTTTTCTCTCTTGATACAT
>Ga0325403_1000384_pt1 | contig 29825 bp, 18 predicted proteins | sample PopdelMetagenome_19_FD_205665 | JGI IMG/M metagenome (GOLD analysis project Ga0325403, IMG submission 205665) | Populus deltoides microbial communities from Bellville, Georgia, United States - Xylem-PdKOR-R4 | ecosystem: Host-associated > Plants > Phyllosphere > Stem > Wood/Secondary xylem... | reverse complement strand
TCCTTTGCCCTCGACAACTTTTGGATTTTTGAATATTTAGATTTATGATTCACCAAAAAAACTGGATTGGTCATTGTATTAAATTACTGTTTATGTCTGTTACAGTAATTATTTTTTAAAGTTTTTTAATATATTAAAATAATATTTTTTATTTATTTTTAACTTTAATACACAACGTCATTATCATCGTCTAGGTAACCCTTTTTTTTTCTTCTTCTTCTTTTTAATGTGATGTGTTTCTAGTGTGGGTAAGTTAGTGAACCAGTATTAAAAATTCTTATTTTTTTCTGAAATTTACAAAAAAAATCCAAAAATTCTAAAAAGTTTTTTCATTTCAAAATACAAAAATATGTTTTGTTTCTATGCATGTAACTAAATTGTAAAAAATTTCTCTCATATTTTATATAAAAATAAATAAATAAAATTGTATTTTTATCATACTTTGAAAAACAAAAAAAAAATTATTTAATAGGTATCATAACTAGTTTATGATTATTTATTAGGATTTGGCTAAAATTTCAAAAATACCATAAAAATTAATTAATTTAATTAATATTCGGGGTATGAATTTTACAACGTAATACATACTTCCAATATTAAATTAAGACACCGTTTGGGAGCGCAAACCGCTTTCCCAAAAAATTCAAAATTTTTTTTTGCTAAAATTTAATATGTTTTGAATCGTTTTGATGTGCTGATGTTAAAAATAATTTTTAAAAAAATAAAAATACATCATTGACATGCATTTCGGCACGAAAAGTTATTTGAAAAGCAACCGCAACCACATTGCCAAGCAGGCTCTAAATGAATTAATAAAGATAAATGTTAGAATTTAGTTGTAGACTTTAATATTTGAGGGTATAAAAGTACACTGTAAAGTATACCCCCATGCATTAAACATTAAAAAATACAGAAATATATGTATTGCTAAACATTGGGCTTTAAAAGGTTAGGATTTAACCCGATAAGGTACAAACTACCTCACGAAAGGAGATCTGCCTTGAACTTTAGATGAAATCAACAAATAGAAACATGCATTAAATTAATAATTAATCAACAATGCTGCTTACCATAGGTAGGGTGCACTGGGAGTGATGTGTTTTTCCCTTGCACAACTAGTCTTCTTACCCGAACTCTTATAGACCAATAAGTTTTTTAGTAATTATAATACTAGGTAGCGACTCATGAACCCTCTAATTTTAACTTTATGATTAAACCTAAGCACCCTCATTACCAGTAGGCAGCTCCGTCATTCGACGTTGTGCACTCCATGACACCATGTATGATTATTCATAATGGATTCAATTTCACCATTGTCCACCTTCTTCCAATAGGAAGCTTCCGGACAGGATATTGCCTTGGAGTAGATTCAAGATTCATTTTCTAATAAGTATGTTAGAAAATCAGGACCAATGCCTTTTTATTCCTTCTAAACTCAACTTCATCATCCTCTGATTGATGATGATTACTTGAGCGTTATTGTTTTTTTAAATGAATGATTTTCTTGTGCTTCTTTTCATAGAAAAATATCTTCAAATAATATAGCATTCATTGATTTCATAATAATATTAAGATGAATATCCTTAATATTTGACTTATGTACAAGAAACTAATATGCACTACTATTATATACATATCCGATAAATACAAAATTCACGTTTCTAGGTCATTGACCTTTATAAGATCAAGTACTACTATTTTTGTAAGACATCTCAACACTTTAAGGTATTTGTAAGAAGACCTTCTACCTTTTTATAATTCATATATTGTCTTTTCTAATATTTTTTATGAGGTACTTTATCAAATACATAATTGGCAGTTAGGATTGTCTCCCCCACAAGTTTGAGGAGCTCTTAAACTTATCAAATGACATTTATCATTTCTTTTAATGTTCAATTTTTACATTCCGTAATGTCATTTTGTGAAGATGAATAAGGAGCAATAGTTTGGTGAATAATACCATTTTGGAAACATGATTCACCAAATTATGTTTCGTATTCTTCACCTTTATTACTTCTTTTTACATTTATCTTCTTATCAAATTGATTTTCAACGTTATTCTTATAATGTTTAAATATTTTAAAAAAACCCTCATATTTGCGTTTAAGCAAATAGATATAACAATACCTTATACAGTAATCTATAAAAAAGTATAATACTTTTTTTCACCTTTAATTTGCACAAATTCTAAATTATCGATATCCAAATGAATTAGACCTGGAGGTTCAATGATTTTTTTAATTTAATGGAAAGATGTTTGTGAATTTTGATTTTACACAAATATATATATATATATATATATATATATTTTATTGTATTAACCCATACTAATTGACTGGGGCGAATCTTCTAAACCTAAATTAATATACCAAATTTGCAACCGTGACACTAAAAACTCGGGTTCAATTAAGAATTTCAATTATTAGCTAATTTAATGTTAAACAATGAAATTGAAAAAAAATATCCGAAATTAAAAAAAATAAAGCAAAAAAATAGAATGACCCTCAAATATGAAAGGAGAAGAAATGATCAGGTGAAATTGAAAAAGAAAACAAATTCAAAAACTATCTGAAATAAAAAAAAAATTAAAAGAATAAGGACAAAATCTGATAGATAAAAAAAATTAAAAAAATGATGCAATTAAAAATAAAATAAAATTTGAGAAATAAATTAAAATAAAACAAATAGAAAAAAAATAAAGGACAAAATCAAATGAAAAAGAAATTGAATGGCTGATATGAAATGGTGGAGGGCCAGATGCATCAGAGGCCCATCAACTACATGCGCACAAGGAGGAAGAGGATTCCAAGATGAATCAAATGACACTATGGAATATCATTTTTTACCACCGAAGTCAGTCGTATGCATCGCCTAAAAGTAATGGAGTTGTTGATGCATGCATCATACGTATCAACAGCTTTTTGTGTTTCATTTTAGAAATACTACTTTACCTTCATGACCCAAATATTATTACATACAAAAAAACCATTTGAACATTACAAATTAGCCCCTCAAGTCAAGCTTTTGTAAATTTGAATCCAAGCGAAATGAAGTAATTATATTGTAGCAAAAAATATGAAATGCCCAAAAAGAACCTTGACTCATAGCTATTAAACTCGGACTAGTCTGGTAGGTCGACCCGAGACCTGGTGGACCCAGTTGCTTGACTAGTCTGAGTAAGGTGAAAGACTGACATGAGCAAAAGCCAGGCAAAACCTGGTTGACCTGTGACCTCGGCGACCTGGCAAAACCTGGTAGAGACTCTTTTTTTTCAAATGTATTTTTTCTCCTAGCAAGAGACCCATCTTTTTTATATATTTTTTTAGTTGGTTATTAACCTTTTTCAAAGTTCATTATATAAATACTAGAAGAATATTTTATTTTTTCAATGTGGGATTTAAAGCCTTTTAGTATATATACTCTATGTTTACAAGAAAAGAAGTTATGTTTTTTCAATGTGGGATAAAAAAATCTTTTTGGTTTAAATACTTCAATTTAAAAGGATAACATAGTACCTTTTCAATGTGGATAAAAAACCTTTTAAAATAATCTTTTAAACTTCATTATTTACTAATATCTTTTCAATGTGGGATTTGAAGCCCTTTAGTATATATACTCTATGTTCACAAGAAAGAAATAATATTTTTTCAATGTGGGATAAAAAAACATTTATGGTTTAAATACTTCAATTTAAAAGTATAACATAGTTTCTTTTCAATGTGGGATAAAATTTTTTTTTAAAATATTCTTTAAAATTTCATTATTTAAAACATGTATAACCTATATTAATATGGATTTTTTCTTAATTTTTCATATAAAATATTAAAACTTTAAATATATTTTTTAAAATTTTTCCGGGTTCACCCATGAAACCCAGGACTCGACCCCTTGGTCGAGTCAACCCCCAGGCCGGGTTTGATAACTTTGCTCTTAACTATTAGCATACCTGCATTTAAATCAATTTTACTTTTGTTAATAGTTAGTAAAACAACTTGAATTCCTTTTATTGCTTACAATAATACATTTATTTGGTCTTCCAAAAGAATAGTATTTCAAAAGTGAAGACCATATCCAATAAGATTTTCCTCAATACCAGCAAAATAAAAGTTGTGAGATTTAAAGGTATAGATTAGGTATACTTACAAGGTTTGCTTTTGTGTTTAGTGTCAACAACTTGTCACTTGTGTGAAAGACATATAAAAACAAAACTTTGTACTCACATTTTTTTTATTTACAAATTTTTTATCTTTTAAAAATTAGGGCATGTCATATACACCAATGGCTTTCCTAAAAAAAATCAAATCTTAGACCATCTACAAGTTTTGTGAAAAAGTCAGTCAATTGATATTTAGGGTTTACATGTTCTAATAACACAATATTTAATTCAACTAAGTCTTTAATGAAGTAATGTCTTATATTTGTATGCTTGGTTCTTGAATGTTGCATAAGATTCTTAGAGATACTAATTGCACTAGAATTATCATAATAAATAGTCATAGTATCTTGAGAGAAACCATGATCTTCTATCATCTTTTTCATCTAAAAAAGTTGTGTGCAACAACTGCTTGCAACAATATACTTGGCTTTTATAATGGACAATGAGATATAATTTTGTTTCTTACTCATCTATTATGCCAAGTTGCCATTTACATAAAAACAACCTCTAATAGTGTTTTTTTTTTTTTGTCAATATTATCTGCCAAGTCAACATTTGAATAGCTAACTAGACTCAAGTTTGAATCTTTTAAATACCATACACCATATTCAATTATAACACTAAGGTATTACACTAAAAGCAATGTGAGGTCTACAAGTAGAAATGTAAAGTAGACTCCTTATCATGCTTCTATAAAATATAGAATCAACATACTTACCTATATAATCTAAGTTGATTTTGATAGATGTGCTCATAGGTGTATGAGTATGACTTTTTCCTTTCTTGGCAAACTTCTTAACCATATCTCTAGCATACTTGGATTAAAAAATAAAATTTTCATTTTCACTCTACCTAATTTGTATGTCAATGAAGAAGTTTAACTCACCAATCATACTCGTTTCAAATTTTAATTTCATTTCTTTAGCAAACTTATGAGAAAGTGAATTATGAGTAGCTCTAAACAAAACTTCATCAATGAGTAGAGATGTCCATGAGGTTTTTTTTTTTTTTTTCTGAAAACAGTTATGTTAGCATGTTCTTTTTTGAAAATTTTATCTAACAGATATTTTGTTAACCATTTGTACTATGCTCAGTGCTTATTTTAGACCATGGAGAGCTTTCTTTAACCTGTACACATGATCACGAAACAAATAATTAGTGAAACCTTTGGGTTGTTCTACATATATCTTTTTTTATCAAATTTCATTTAGGACTACACTCTTCACATCCATTGATATAGTTTCAAATCCAAGTGACAAGCAATTGCAAGCAGTATGCGAATAGATTCCAAATGAGCTACTGATGTAAATGTTTCATCAAAATCAATCTATTTAACTTGAGTGTATCCTTGAGCCACCAATCTTGCTTTTGTTTCTGATAATTACTCCATGCTCATCTGATTTGTTCTTGAAGATCTATTTTGTTCCAATTATCTTGTGACTATTAGGATGGGGAACCAGTTCCCATACATCATTTCTTATGAACTGATTTAATTACTCATACATGATATTGATCTGACTTTCATCTTACAGGGAATCTTTAGCCTTCTTAGGCTCAATATATCAAAAATAACACACACACACACACACAAGAATTGATTGATAACTTTTTTTCTTAACCTCATACCCTTATCCAATTTTCCAATAATGTTATTCTTAGAATGATTGTTTCTTTATTCTTGATAAAGGTTATTTCTCTCATGACTGCTTAGAAACGTGTGAAAAACTCTCCTCTTAGTTTTTTTCATTATGTTTTGATGAGGTCTCTTTAGTTATCTCAATGATTTAATTGAGATTTTTCTTGACATATTCCTTTAGATTATCATCAATAATCACATTAATTGATTTCATGACAGTTTGAGTTTGTAGGTTGTAAACTATGTAGGCTTTGCCGTGAAATGAGTATTTAAGAAATAATTCTTTATCACTTTTGCTATCAAACTTATATAAGTTTTCTCAATATCTTAAGATATTGCAAGAACTTTCAAACGTTCTAAAATATTTGATTGTGGAATTTTTATTGTTTCATAATTCATAAGAAGTGAGTTTTGTTCTAGGTCTAAACATAACATAGTTCAAAATGTGTATATTAGTGTTGATAACTTCCCCCTAGAAGTATAATGCAACTTTCTTATTATTCAACATAGTTCAAGACATTTCTTGTATACCTCTATTATTTCTCTTAACTATACCATTTTATTCAAGAGTAATAAGAGCAAATAATTTATGATATATATATATATATATATATATATATATATATATATATATTTTGTTCATCATAAAAAAGATGAAAAGTTGTTATTTTCAAATTCTTTGTCATGGTCACTGCGAATTCTAGAGATGGAAATATTTTTTTTCTTTTTGTATTTTCATAAACAGTTTCCTTGTAAGATCAGAGGATTCAGACTTTTCTCTTTACAGAATAGCCTAAGTATATATTGAGTTGGACCCACTAGGTCCATATACAACAATTCAAGAGATCTTGAGGTTTGAATGTCAGCAGTCTTCTTGTGTTAAGCTTTAGTTTGTTTTCTTTCCCGACATGCTTTACATGTCATTTTCTTGATTGTTTGCAGATTTGGTAAACCACTTACTGCTTTCCTTTTAAAGATCTTTGACAAGTCTTTAAAGTTGATATAACAAAGGCGTTGATGCCAAAGATCAGTATCATTTAGTGTTAACTTATGACAACCTAAGGTGATCAAGGCTGAAACTCTATAACAATTATCTAAGGTTTTGTTATGTTTCATGATCCATTTGTCAGCAAAACTGTAGATGTTGCATTCATCTTTAGAAAACAATACATTATGATTCTCATAATGAAATTGATTTCTACTTAGGAGGTTAGCTTTAAGATCATTTATAAACAAAACATTATAAAGTAAGTAAACAAGGAATATCAATACTTCATTTACCTTCTATAATAGTTGTGCTTCCATCTTCATAGGTCATTGATCCTCTACTTAAAGATTCAAATTTTTTCAACCAACTTTTATCTCGTAACATATGTCTAGAACAATCGCTATCTAAGTACCACAAATTGTTATTTATTGTTATACATGCTACTAGATATATTGCTTTTTTCTTAACTACCCATTGATTTTTCATTTTTACTTTGTTAGAATTTTCAAACTTTTGAAATTTCTCAAAACTTGCTAACTTACCAAGTTTCCTTTCTATAGTACATAATTGATTTAATATTAAGTCAATTTTATATTCTAGATATTGACTCTTATTAGCAAATTTATTTTCTAGATTAAAATGATTCATTTTTGCATATCCTACAATTCAATATTGTTACAAGTAGAAATAAACTTACCTTTCAACTTGTCTATTTGGAATTTGTTTGACTAGTCTCTATTCATGACAATCTTTTTTAGTTTACCTTTTATAAAGGTATTTCCTTTGGAAAAGGAGGTTACTAATGTATTGTTGATCAAATTTGCATGCATCATGTATCCTAAACTTGTACAATTTGTGCTGAACTTAAGATCTTTCATTAATCCTTCAAGTTTTTATATCGCTAACTGTTCCTTTATCTTCTTATACAATGTCAACTTTTTTTTTTAAGTTTTTTAAGGTTGGTGAGAAATCTAGATATCTTTACTTTTGATAACTTTAGAGCCTCAGCTAGATTGTTCTTCTTGTTCTCTACAGTTGGTAGCTTGTTGAACAACTTCTTATTAAATTTCTGGACTTTTACGACTTCTTTACATAACTCATCATAAGTTTAATCCATGATCGATAATAACAGAAGTAATATCTAAATCACTAGAATAACTAATAGTTTGGTTTATGTCAAAACTATTAGATCTGTTAACAATTTGATATTTGTCAAAATCACTTAATGTATTGATAATTTCGTATATGTTAGTACATCCATCAATAAGACCAAAAATAACAACTAAAGTAAATTTATTATTAGATGATGAATTAGACTCTTCACAACCAGATTCATTGTTTAATGTAACATTAAGGGCTTTTTCTTTATTTCTTTTGAAATTATGACATTCATTTATTTAGTGACCATATGTTAAGCATTCAAAACACTTAACTCTTTTTTTAGATTTAGTTTTACATCTACTTCCATTTTCTAACCTATTTTTTTAGCAAAATTTTTTTTTTTTTATCTTTACCATTGTTCTTTTTCTTAAACATGAATTTTCTAAATTTTCTAGCTATAAGAGCAATAACTTCACTGTAAAGATCATTATCAGAAGAATAATCATGTTCTTTTTTAATTTAAGTGCAATGGAGTTACCTTTTTTTTGATGAGGCAATGTAGATTTATAAGTTTGTAAGGAACCTATAAATTATTCAACATATAAGTGTACAAATCCTTGCTTTCTTTTATGGCTGTTACCTTTTGTCAAAATCTTTCAAGTATGAATCCTAGAATCTTCTTTACAATTCACATGTCCTTTAATTTTTTTTCTTAGGTTGAACTTGGAATTTACAATATTATTAAGTTTTGCATAAAACTCATTAAAAAGATTCATCTTTCTACATTCTTATCTTTTCAAGTCTTGAGGTTAGTATTTGGAATTTTCCTTGTCTTGGTTCCCTCGTAAGTAACTTCAAGAATATCCCAAGCTTCCTTAGTTATCTCACATTTGAAGATTATTTTAAATTTATCAAGAGACATTACCATGAATATAACATTTAGGCTTTTATTATTCCAATTATAATAAACGGATTCGTCGTCGATCTAGTTGCTGAAAAGAGTTTCAGGCTTGGTTTATCCATGCTCAACTAAGTACCAAACTTTCTCGTCTAGTGATTTGAGGAAATCTTTTATCCTCACCTTTTAGTAGGCATACTTTTCATTGTTGAATTATGATGGTGATGTCAGTGTTAATATGTTCAACATGGAAAATAGATCCCACTCTAGAATGAGTGAACTTGCTCTAATACCACCTAACAGTCTCGTTTCTATTCCTTGTATGTTAAGATGCAATCTAGTAACACTTTACAAATACTAATCACTAACCAAATAAATATAACTGCAAAAAACTTTAATGAACAAGTTATTTGGTTGCAAAAGAAAAATATTTTGAAGAACTTTTCAAAAGATAAAAACTCCTTCGGGGCAACCAAAACCAAGTAGACAACTTTCACTAGTTTAAAAGATTACAAGAGGAGTATTTTCGACTACAAGTTTTTTGTATCTATATTACCTTACTTATTAAGACAAACACTCAATTTTGTCTTCTATCTCAATAGCTTACCAGAACACTTGACAATCTTTAAACTATTATCATCTTAACTAAATATTATGTTGCTAACAATTAACATAGGAACCCCCTAGAAATTTGCAGGCTCTTTAACTCTTCAACGAACAATTTTTCTTGAGAATTTTCTTCACACTCCACTTACGTGTCAAGAGTATATGCTATGAAACTCTGTATAACTTCTTAGTTTGTTAGACACTCTTGCTCCATTGCAAATATTGCCTTTTTTAATGCTTCTAATTGTCCTTTCTTATGTACACATCCTTGTGATAAGGATAATAATATTTGATAAATATTATTTTCAAGCTTCCTAGTCTGTTGTGTTCTTAACAGACTGCTAACGTGTTTCACAAAAACACTTCTCTAATTTGGATAAACTAACAATCTAATAAATTCATCTCCATTAATGCAAATAATTCTTCACTAATCAAATCCAATTATTTTGACATTTACAGTTTTTAGCATTGATTAAATCCAACTAAAATTCCTTAACTTGCTTATAACTAACAATATTATCAAGTCTTAAACACTCAATTGTATATCTTATTTATAATTAATCTTTAGACTTTTGAGATTCTTTATGAAATTCTATCGAATTAACTTTAATTTTGAGTTATTGCTACTCTAGAATCAAGAAACATAACATATAGTTAATCGATTAATTTCAAATTTGACTTTTAATTCTCTATTAACTTAGCTAGCATTAATATACACTTGCAAAATAATGTTAGGCGTCTAACATCATTATAAGAAAATATTGAAAGTATAAAATAAAATAAAATAAAATAAAAAGAAAATAATATATTTGAAAATTATATATGAAATTGTCATCATTGACCATTTCCTTAAGTTTCATATATATATATATATATATATATATATATATATATATATATATTACATCTCAGTATAAGTTAATTTTTGTTTTCATTTTAGTAGTATTACTTTTTTTTCTTAATATTAAAAATACCATATTTATACTATTATTGGCATAAGATATTATTTATATTATTAGCATAAGTTAGCACTTAAAATTCATCTTTTTAAAATTTTTTATTTCTCTAAACTCTTACACTTGATTTTTTTTAATTGTTATGCAATTTAACTGTAAGAAAAAAATTGTAAAATAAAATTAATTTAGTCACTTAATAATATTATGAAGTGACAATAGCTATTGAAAAAGAAAAAGGGAATAACAACATCCAAATAATATTCTAATTTTATGGGCACAACCAGAATGAATGAACGATGCCCTTACAAAAAAGAAAAGAAAAGTTTTTTTTTTTTTATAAAGATACGAAATAAATTCTTTGATATAGGTATACTGACCTCTTTGTTTTTTAGAAAGTATCCTTCATTTTTTTAGAGATTTAATTTGAACATTAAGTGATATATTCTCTATGTTGTAAAAAAAAAGAATTTTCAATTCCAATATAAATAATTTAATCAAGATAAATTTTATTTATGAAAATATTTAGACGTATTTTAAAAATTAAAAATTAAAATTTTTTATATTTTCTGATGATTTTGATATCAAAAATAATTTTTTAAAAATAAAAAATATTATTTTAATATATTTTTAAATAAAAAATATTTTAAATTATAATTATTATCATCTCGAACACCAGACCACCCGAACCACCCCTTTTTGGTTCTCAAAACCCATAGGATATCTTGAACTTGAAACAAATTATATAAAGCTTGGTTCCTTTCGAAGATGATCTCCTTCACATGAAAGTTGGAAATAAATAAATAAATAAATAAATAAATAAATATTGACGTTGCTCATCCCCCACCTTAACATGTTCCTGGTGGAGGAGGGACCATTTGTCTCATGCCCTCTCCTCCCAATGTCTGGACTATAATTGGAAAGTGGCATTCTCGAAATTCCTTTAATGCCACGAAAAAATGCTAATGGCCACAAAATAAATAAATGGGAGGAAAAGAAAAAGAAAAGGATAGAACTGTAAGGGAACACGTTAACCTCAAATCCACCCCACAGTCCAACACACCCACGCCTACCGGACGACTGAAATCAAGAGGTCAGCCAATCACAGCACTACTTGTTAGATCTCCCCTGCCCCACTACTTTCCTCATAACGACCCCTCTTTTCTCTCGTTCTAAAAAAAAAAAAAAAATCTTTTTTTTATAATTAAAAAAAATAAAAACATTGTCTTTTTAAGTTGTTTAAGATGTTTTCTTTCTAAAAATATATTAAAATTATATTTTAAAAAATTATTTTTAATATAAACACATCAAAATAATAAAAAAAATTTATTTTTTTAAATTTAAAAAAATAATTTCAAATACATTCCAAACAAATTTATAACCACAAATAATAAAAATATAATTTTTTTTAAATTTTAAAAATACGATTTCAAATATGTTTCAAATTACCTTATAATTATGTATTTTTGTTTACAATAAGTTGATTTGAAGGAAAAAAAATTTAATTTTTTAGTTTTATAAATTTAAACTGGAAACTAATATTTATTAATTTTTTTTTAAGATGTGAGAAGTGCATTTTTAAATTAATTGATCTGAAAACAGTTGTGTTGATAAAGAAACAAAAATCCACATTTCCTCTCTAGAAAATATCACCAATATCAATAAATAAAAACACCTCGAAGAATTATTAAGAAAGAAATATCATAGTCTTGCGTGTGATGTTCAAAGCTAGAGATGCAATGTTGTTATAGAAACTAGAGAGAGGGAAGGAAAAAAAAGAGAGGGAGTGGGGGGAGGTGGGCTGGTTTCCAGATTGAAAAAGAAATGGAAACAAGCAGCTTTTTATTGAAGCAGCTTCCAAGTGGGAATTGCTTGAGCCTACCTCGGCTTCCTCGTTATGTAGCCATTTCTTCTCCACAATTCCTTACTCATAAATCCCATTTCCATTCTGTTTCAACATTCCAACAATCACTTACCATTTGGAACAGCAGCAGTAATGGTTCTACGAAGCCCAGAACCCCAACAAAAAAGAGAAGATCGCTCAACAGAAGCAAAAGCAGCAGCAGCAGCAGCAGCACATTTATTGATATCACTAAACCTTATACAACAGGCTCTTGTGGTATCAGCACTAGTAATATCCATGCTCCTGCGCCTGCTTCTGCTAAGCAAGTTGTGGTGGAAAAGCAAGAAAAGAAAATGAGCGTGCGCACGCTTAAGGAGAATGGAGACCCACTGGGGCGTAAAGATCTTGGAAAGAGTGTCGTGAAATGGATTTCTCAGGCAATGAGAGCAATGGCTAGAGAGTTTGCTTCAGCCGAGGCGCAAGGGGAGTTTACGGAATTGAGACAGAGAATGGGGCCTGGCTTGACATTTGTTATACAAGCACAGCCTTACCTTAATGCTGTTCCTATGCCTCTCGGTCTCGAAGCTATTTGCTTGAAGGCCTGCACTCATTATCCCACGCTATTTGATCATTTCCAGAGAGAATTGAGGGAGGTTCTTCAAGACTTGAAGCGTAAAGGGTTGGTTCAAGATTGGCAGGAGACTGAGTCTTGGAAGTTGCTCAAGGAGCTTGCCAATTCAGGTTTTCTTTCTTTACCTTTGTCTATTTGTTAGCTTAGAATCTCGGAGGAATTGGCTGTTAGTCTGGGTCATAGAGCTTTTTAGGTTTGTTTGTGCTATGAAATTCCATATGTAAAGTGATTGGTTACTGGGTTGATAAAATCTTGCTTATTGCACCACAACGATCTTTCCATTTCAATTGTAAACTTGAAGAATAACTAGTTGTTTAATGCTGTATACAAACTGAAAGCAATTCAAATTGTGCATAGTTGCTTTATTGCACCTGTGGTTTTCTAATGAACATGTATGAGAGTTTGGACTGAGATAGTGCATCTGCAGCTCAGCATAGAGCAATTGCGAGGAAGGCTGCTCAATCAAAGCCTCTCCAAGGGGTTTTAGGGATGAACTTGGAGAAGGCTAAGGCTATACAGGGCAGAATTAATGAGTTCACAAATCAAATGTCTGAATTGCTTCGTATAGAGAGGGATGCTGAATTGGAGTTTACGCAAGAAGAACTGAATGCCGTTCCTACACTTGATGAAAGTTCTGATTCATCTAAACCCATTGAATTCTTGGTTAGCCATGGCCAGGGTCAGCAAGAGCTCTGTGACACCATCTGCAACTTGTATGCTGTTAGCACATCTACAGGTTACTTAGTAATTATCTATATCAAGAGTGATTGTCCATGCTTTGATCTCTGCAACTCATACTTGCTGACTAAAACAATAAATTCCAATTAAATAATATTGGAATTGTGCTGTTTATACAGGATTAGGAGGAATGCACTTGGTACTGTTTCGAGTTGAAGGAAATCATCGACTGCCTCCTACAAACCTTTCGCCAGGAGAAATGGTTTGTGTGAGAATATGTGATAGCAGGGGTGCCGGTGCAACTTCTTGCTTACAGGGATTTGTGAACAACCTTGGGGAAGATGGCTGCAGCATTAGTGTGGCTTTAGAATCTCGTCATGGTGATCCTACCTTCTCTAAGCTCTCTGGCAAGAGTGTGCGCATTGATCGTATTCATGGATTGGCTGATGCTGTCACATATGAGGTATTTGTTACATGCATCATATATAGTTATCCTTTGCATGCATGCTTTCAGAGGTAAACATCACTCTCATAGACCAACACAATCTGTTGCATTCTGAAGTTGAAGTGTATACGCCTACTCCTGATTATGAGCTATCTTGCTCCGCAACTTTAAATTAGGCTGCTCAGAACTTTCTAAGGAAGTGTTGATAACATCAAGATTTTAAGAGAAATTACTCCAATCCAATTCTACATTAATTATCTTAACACATAATGCTGAAGTCATTTTCTTACCATTAGGATTCTTAAGCTCCCTGTTATGCTAAACTTCTGTTTTGGTGTCACTTTTTCTATGTAATTTGTGTCTCACTCACATAGGGAACTCATAGATATTCTGAAGCTTTGGTTCTGAGCCTCTCTGGATTGTAAGAGCTGGATCATTTAGCATTGTTCAGCAAATGGATTGGTTTCTTTGATATTTTATTCCTTTTGGTTTGTTTCTGATCCCTTTTGTACCTTTGACTGTTCTTCAAATTGCCAACTCCATTACCAGCTGAAAGTACTGTTCTTTTAAAGACCATTGTGCTATATTTGCTGAAACATTGAAGAATTTAAAGAAGCTCTTCCATAGAAAACTTGAAAAACTATATCCATTTAGCATCTCAAACTGTGGTGCTGTGAATGATAGCAATAGCAGGACTCCTATGATTTTCCTTTCACTTAATTCTACCTGTGGCAAGCACCACACCAAATATGAGTTGAACACCATTTAAGTAATATCATGATAGAGAGAAAACTCTCACGTTTTGCTACTGGTATAAGCAAAATGGGTGAAGTTATAAGCAAAACGTGAGAAGTTAGTAAAATTTAATGGGAGAGTCAGCTTAAAAATACGTTTTAAAGCAAACGGAGCACAACAAACAATTCATGTATTCATGCTTCTTCTTTTTTTCATTATCTTCTTTTTGTTTTCAATTTAGTCAGTTACTTTATAATGTGTTGAACGTCCCATAAATCATAGGGGAATGACTTCATGGTGCATCAATGCAATAGAAATGTTGCCTCAGGGCTTCAATTTACCAAGGGAAAAACTCAACCACAAATTTCTTCGTCAATTTAGTTCTCTGCAGAGATCAATTATCACAACCATGAGCACTCCATTACATGAGGTGTAGATTGTCATTACGATTAGGTGCCTTCTCTTGGTGCCATTTGTTATAGGCATCAGTCTGCCACCTACTTTAATACTTGCCAGCAAAAATTTTGTTTAAGTTCTGCATGCTGACTACCATTTGAACATAGTTGGGTGATTCATCTCTACTGCATGTTAAAATATGGTGGAAAATCTCTGTTCCATGCTTCTCAGATTCTCTTTTCAGTTGTATCAGCAGTTTACATTCATCTATAATTAATAGATTGTACTGTTCTTATTTTGAAGCGCAATTGTGAGGCCCTGATGCTGCTTCAGAAGAAGGGTCTGCACAAGAAAAATCCTTCAATTGCTGTTGTGGCTACATTATTTGGTGATAAGGAAGATGTTGCTTGGTTGGAGGAGAATGATTTGGCAAGTTGGGATGAAGCAGACTTTGATGAACATTTGGGGAAACCTTTTGATGATTCCCAGCGAAGAGCAATTGCCCTGGGGTTGAACAAGAAACGACCATTTTTGATAATCCAGGGGCCTCCTGGTACTGGGAAGTCAGGCTTGCTTAAGGAACTTATTGCACTTGCTGTTGGGAAAGGTGAAAGGGTGCTGGTGACAGCACCTACGAATGCAGCTGTTGACAATATGGTTGAGAAGCTATCAAATATTGGGTTGAACATTGTGCGGGTTGGTAATCCAGCACGTATTTCTTCAGCAGTTGCATCAAAGTCTCTGGGTGATATAGTGAATTCTAAGCTTGCAGCATTCCGAACAGAGTTTGAAAGAAAGAAGTCTGATTTAAGAAAAGACCTGAGTCATTGTCTAAAGGATGATTCTTTAGCTGCTGGTATACGCCAGCTTTTGAAACAGCTTGGAAAGACACTGAAGAAAAAGGAGAAAGAGACTGTGCGGGAGGTGCTCTCGAGTGCACAGGTAGTGCTTGCCACTAACACTGGAGCAGCGGATCCATTGATTCGAAGGCTGGATGCTTTTGACCTGGTTGTTATGGATGAAGCAGGGCAGGCAATTGAACCTTCTTGCTGGATTCCTATATTGCAGGGCAAACGTTGTATTCTTGCTGGGGATCAATGCCAACTTGCACCAGTGATCCTATCCAGAAAAGCCTTGGAGGGCGGCCTTGGAGTCTCTCTCTTGGAAAGAGCTTCCACTTTGCATGAAGGGGTCCTTGCAACCAAGTTAACAACACAATATCGTATGAATGATGCAATTGCCAGTTGGGCCTCAAAGGAGATGTATAGTGGATCACTGAAGTCGTCTTCAACTGTCGCTTCACATCTTCTTGTAGATACTCCATTTGTTAAGGTAAAAAATCTTTTATGCTTCTTCCACACTTTCTTCTCTATTTTTCCCTGGGTTCTTGAAGGTTGTAGGCCATCCTCCCACTTACCGTTGCTTTTGTAGTTAGTTACACAATGAAGATCTCCATGGCATATGGTTAAGTTTCCACACCATCTTTCTTGATTAATTGTAGAGGAGACAGTAACAAGTCAAACTGGCAAATAAAGAAAAATACTTCAAGCTGAATAGATTTGTGGAACCTATCATTCTCTCCCTCTCTATATTCCCTTTTCTTTTTGCACTTCGTTAGAAGCACTACTTTTTTTCATGATGTGTGACATGAATTATTTTCTAGAAGCATTTACACTAACAAATGTCTGCTATATGGACAACATAGTAACTTCATCGACTTCTTGAAGGCATATTAATCTTGAATATCACCATATGGAAATTCAATGTTTTTGTGATCACAATGTGATTTTTTGAAAGTTTTTGGAGCTGATAAGTTGCAATTGTCCTTGCAATATTTGTACTTTAGAGATGTGAGGCATTTCCTTGACTGTTGTATGTGTTGTTGCAGCCCACTTGGATCACACAATGCCCATTGCTGTTGCTTGATACAAGAATGCCATATGGAAGTTTGTCAGTGGGCTGTGAGGAGCATTTAGACCCAGCTGGAACAGGCTCATTTTATAATGAAGGCGAAGCAGATATTGTTGTGCAGCATGTGTCCTCTTTAATTTTTTCAGGTAAAATGCTCTTTACTCGTACATATAAATTAACTGCTAATGTGTTTCAGCATTCCCATTGTTATCAGAAATTTGTTCAATGATGAGCTAAAGTCACAGATAGAACTTAAATTCGTTTTTGTAATTTCCCAAACATTGCACTTACTATACAAAATGTATTTTATAACACTGTTTAGTCTTCTGCATCACATGGTAATGTTGTAGAAACACTACTTTGATTCGTAAATTCACTGCTCCTCCCTCTTTTAACATCTGTATTGTTTAATAGTTTTTATAGTCTCATATGTGCTAAATGAAGGAATGGTTCTAGACTATCATTCCTAGTTTCACAGAACCTACCTTTGTGGCACCATGAATTCCTTGGCTAAATTAATTCAACTGTGCAGGTGTTAGACCAACAGCTATTGCGGTGCAATCACCATATGTTGCTCAGGTACAACTCTTGAGGGAGAGGCTAGATGAACTTCCAGAGGCGGATGGTGTAGAGATTGCAACTATTGATAGCTTTCAAGGCCGAGAGGCTGATGCAGTAATTATATCAATGGTATAGTTCCTTTTATACTAACAACTAATACACCTCTATTCCTTCCTCTGCTTAAAATTAAAATTAGGAACGCTGCAGAATATTTTTACAGATTTTTCTTTCTTTATGATTTTAGTTTTTTACCGGCCTTATCATGATGGTCGGATTGGCATGCACATGGATTCTACATATGAGAGACTAGTAATATTTGGAGTGACATGATGAGTGGCTCTAGTATTCAGGTGCTAGTGAGGAGAATTAGAAAAAAAGAGTACAAAAATCTATCAAGACTATCGAGAATGATTATTACCTCTATTGTTGGTCCAAAAAGTAAACAATCCCAACTGCCATATAGTTGACACCATGGACGGTGATGCGATGTAGATTGATTCTGATGTTGTCAAGATTCAAAATTATTAGAGGAATTATGGGTTGGACCACAACCATGCTATCTATGACCTTGTCCAAGATAGTCAAACCCTCCATGGTCATTGGAGAAGTTATTACTAGAGTAATGACTATAGCTTGGTTGGGGAACAATGGAGCAAGCAAGGTGAGTGAATGGTTGGAGGGTCTTGTTATCACTGTCTTGTTGAATAGAGAGGTTCTAAAAATTGTTGTTTGCTGACAAATTCATGACTTAGAAATTAAGAGTGCGGTTTAGTCAAAGATACCGATTCTTTCCAAATCATTCCAAATCATAAGAGTTGTTACAAGGTCTTTAAACTTTGTAGAAGGTCCTTTTAGTAAGTAAAGATTGAAATCTAATGGGTCAAAAGGTTTACCAACATCTATGAGTTCATCATTATGTCTTTCCACGTTGTAAGAAGGTAATGATGCCTTTAATCAGGTTTCTAACATAGCTCAATCAGGGTTGAGTGCATAGACATAATGCGTGTTGCGAAGGGAGAGGCTAGTGTCGATGCTAGAGCTGTCCAAATAGCATGGGATATAGTATAATCAATGATTAGAGACAATAACTCAGCGAATAGGGAGGCAATTAGTGTGCTAGTGAGTAGTTGGTCATGTTGCACCCACATGGTACAAGTGTTGTTGGTGATAATGGTTTCAGCAGGACAGGATTGGCTACCTTTTAGGAATTAAAATAAGCCCTGACCTATAAAAAGAGCTAAACATGTGCCTTCCAAAAAATATATAGTTTTTGTTTGCAAGTTTTAGAGAGAGATAGTGGTGCACATGTTAAAGGTTGCAGCTGTTGTGTGTTGCTGGTCTAGAGCCGACAATATTGGAGTTGCAAGAGGTTGCACCATCAAGGTAGAGTATGTCAGGGGTTGTGATGTAGAAGAGGTTTGTAAAGGAGATATCATAATAGAACAAAGGAGAGAACTAGCTTTAGAGAAAGGGAAAAAATTTGTCATGAACTATAATCTTGTGTTGTTGCTTCGTATTCTATTTCAATATGTATATATATAACTAACCTTAGCTAACTTTTTGCATAGTAGATCCAGATATAATAATGTGTATAATATTAATGTTTGATCAATTTGCTTCAATAGCCAGAACTGTCCTTGCATGTAGGGATGACTTTCTATGTTAAAAAGCATGATTTATTAGATTATTCCATGTAGGGATGACATATCTTATCATTGACATAAGGTGGTGCAATTTTATCTTGAATGTCACTATGAGCATACGATCAAAACTGAATATATCCAGAGGCCTTTTACTGCTCAGTTCTCTCCTCTCTACATGGCTAGTTGCACAGATCATGACTTGGTATCATGAGATATATTGTATTGCATTGTAGAATAGGAACTCATTGGAGGGTGAGATGACCCTTCAAGTCCCAGCTACTTTAAGCTGGCCTGGCAACTGTGTAGGCCATTTTTTTCTGAACTAAGTAGGTCTGAATAACCCTGCATTTCACATTCAAATACTTGTGAGAAGAAAAATAGATCATTTCCACCTGTTGACCTCTAATAATCAATGGCATTAAGTAATGGTCTCTCTATACCATCGTTGCAAATCATTTTCTCATATTTCAAATAGCAAACTATATTTAACCTTTCCCTGTTTATCAGGTCCGCTCAAACACCTTAGGAGCTGTTGGATTCCTGGGGGATAGCAAGCGAACGAATGTTGCCATTACAAGGGCGCGCAAACACGTAGCAGTTGTCTGTGATAGCTCAACAATATGTCATAACACCTTCCTAGCCAGGCTATTGCGTCACATCCGCTATTTTGGCAGGGTTAAGCATGCCGAGCCTGGTAGTTTTGGGGGATCTGGATTTGACATGAACCCAATGTTGCCATCGATTAGCTAGCGTTGGGAAAGGAGGTTGACTATAACTTGTCTACGTTTTTCCCAAATGGTGAAAGGGATGGGAGGACAGTGATAATGGAGATGCCTGCTTTCTTTCCAGCATCTGCTTTTGCATCCATTGAAACTGTACAGCAAGCTTTTGATTTTCTCAATACAAGATATTGATTATACTTGCATCATCAATCATTTGTTTGATCTGTATATAGATTAACAATATATAAAATGTCCATAATTTGTATTCAATGTGAACTGCGTAAAATATCAAAGCAAAATTCACGCAAAGTGGGATTGGACGCTTTGAATGGTGTTTCATTGTGTTTAGTAATATTTTTTATTTTCTTTCATTTGTTTAACGTTTATTGGCATTTGAACATGCAAATGTTCAGGGTTTAGGTGCTGAATTCTGCTTATTGGGGTGGTTTCATTTTAATGGTTTACATCCAGTTTAATTGAACGGTAAAATATCTTCATATTTATTTATAGTATTTTACTCTTATATAAAAACTTTATACAAGTATTTTCTACTCTCAGTCGTCTTCTTTTCTTTTTGTTTATTTCTTGATGCAAATAAATAGGTGATCCATGCTTTGTCGCTAGAGTTGGGTTAAATTTATCATAATGTAAAAAAAAAAGCATAGATGATGATAATATTTTTATAATCTTGATTAATTTAATAATATGATTAAAAAAAGCCAATGACTAATTAAAAAAATATTTTAAAAAAATACCTTCTAAATATTTTTAATAAGTTTCAATGATCTTATTTGATAACAAAAAAAAAAAATAAAATGATAATAAGATAACCTTACAAAGTTACAAAAAATTCAAACCTAAATTACCAGCAAAAGAAATATTGAAAGATAAACTGAAAAATAAATCAATTAAAAAAAAACACAACAACCTAACTCGAGTCAGCATGCTACATTCGTAGCTGATTGTGAGATCAAGATAACTCTGTTCATAAAAATTAATTAAAATAATGGAGTTTAACTCTCAAGCAAATTAAATAATGAGAGGAGAAACTAGAAAAAAAAGAATTAATAGAACATAAAAAATCCAAGTCAAGTTAGATTTACTCGACTAACCCCACAACCCAAGATATGAGATCGAGATAACACCACATAAAAAAAAAAATCACAAAGCTCAAGGCTTACTAACATAATATCAAATGATGAAATTGAAAAAAAATAAATTTTTTAAAAAATAAAAAAGATCAAAGTTGCCCCCTAAAAGTAAAACATGAAAAAATCATGAAAAAAAATTCCTAATCATCCAAAATTAAAAAATAAAACAAAGAGCAATATAAAGAATGTGCCGAATTGGATATAAAAATTAAATAAAACAAAATGTTGATGGACAAAATTAAAAAATAAAATAAATCAAAAAAAAGATTAAAAAAGCCAAATAAAAGAATAAGGACCAAATTTGATATAACAATTAAATGAAACAAAAAATTAAGGGAAGAAATTAAAAAAAAAAAACAAACAAGAAAAGGATAAAAATTAAAAAATAGCAATCAACATAATTAGACCAAATCAGATACTAAAATTAAATGAAATAAAATACGATGGATGAAATTGAAAAAAAAAATCAACTTTAAAAAGCATTAAAAGCAAAACAAATAACATTAAAAAAATAAAGATAAAAATTGATATAAATATAAACTGACAAGAGACATTTAATTTGTGAAAGGGCTAGTATGAAATCCAAAGTGAGGAGAGAGAAAAGATTGAAAGAAAGGAAAATAAATCCACTAGAGCTCAATCGTTACTCTATCGCGAACATGTGCTTGACCATTAGGTAGAGGACGATGTGATATTTTCAATGTCGTTGTGGAAGATGACATTGGCTACTAGAAGATGTTACACGCGTTGCACAAAAAGCGCGAGTGTTTTCCACTTGCTAGCGCAAGCGATGCACATGCTAGCTACTTTTAGTTTTTTTTTTTAAATTATATTTATATTTCTTAAAAAACTAAATTGTCTCTTACTCACATTAATTATAAACAAAATGTTATAATGAAAACATGAAAAAACCACTAAACGTCAATTTATTTTTTTTCTTTTAATTGTGCATATAATTAAAGGCAATGTAGTTCTAAAACACCCCTAGACCTCAGTTTTTATTTTTTTTCTTTTAATTGTATTTAAGTCATTTCATTGTGTATATAAAATGTTGAAAGACTTATTTGTCCATAATCAATATGAGAATGACATAAAAATCCTATGAAAAAGATTGAATTGCCCTAGTGTTTTAATGATATCTCTTAGCTTTTTTTTACAAAATTAGCCAATGTATTCGCGTTCCACTACGAGTAGGATTTAAAGTTAATTTTAAATTTAAAAGAAGAAGGTACTAGTATTATGGATGTGATTATTTATATTATAAAATTTATTAAATGATGAATGAAAATATAATATTTAGTTTAATATGACGAATTTAAAAATATATTATTGATAAATAAAAAACAAATTGTGAATGATAATTAAACACAATAGTGAAAAGTTAATTTTTCTAGTAAGAAGTAGAAGATAATATAAATGCAAATATTTAACCTTGCTTATCCAATTTATTTTATCCAGTTTTTATTTATCTTGAAGATTTATTATGGTTTTTAAGTACATATAATTATATATATATATATATATATATATATATATATATATATATATATATATATATATATGCATAATGTAAATACATCTATAATTGAAAAGAGATAAGCCTGCGTCAAGACATCATTTACTGATACTAATGTACTGTAGACAATAGTTTTTTACAATATCAGCAAGTGATTATTAATTTCATTAATTAGTCATTGTTGTTTTGCTTTATTGTTGTTATTATTGTTGACTTTTTTTATTATTAAATTAATTAAAATTATTGAATCTAATCGAATAAATAATTTGAGTTCTAAATTTGTCTTGTTCCTTTAAAAACACTATATCATTTGAAAATCTTTTTCGTATATTTGAAAAACACATTTAATTTAACATATGGCATAGAATGAGTTATTTATTTAGCCTAGAAAATTTGATAAATGGATTAAAAAAATTAATGAAAATTTGATAAATGGATTAAAATTTGATAAATTTGGCAAATATGTCAAACCAAGTGGATTAAAAAAATAAATGGGTCTTATGATAAATGGATCATAACCCAAAAGTAAATCTAACATGTTAAATTTATTGGCCTGGCAAATTAGTTTGAATTCAATTTCAATGGGGTCGCATGAAAGTTGAATTAAGTGATCATAAAAATGTGCTTAAACAACTTATATACTCACCCTGTTAGAAATTGTGATTCAAATCTCTTTTAAGAGAATTCATCGTGAAAGTATAAGTTACATCATAATTCCCAAGTTTTAAGCTTTAGTCAAATCCAAGATAACATGTATCTGACAAACATGTTATACCCAAGGCACTTGGACTTAGTAGTGAGCTAAATTCATTGCACTTTGGTAGGGAGTCAAGTCTATTGCACTTAAACTAAGCAGTCAGTCAAGTTCAAGATAACATGGGTTGACAAATATGTCAGACCCAAGGTACTTGGACTTTACTATTTACCAGGTCCAAGGTAACAACTATCCTCCCTTAGCACGTCCAAGATAATGACCATCCTTCCTTAGCACGTCCAAGAAAATAAGGTAATGTGGGTTTGATGAACATGCTAGATCCAAGATACCTGGACTTGGTATTTAGCCAAGTCCAATGTAACATGAATCTGACAAACATACCAGACTTAAGGCATTTGGACATAATAGTTTGGCATGCCTAAGAAAATGATCATCCTTCCTTGGGCATGTGTAAGAGAATGACCATCTTACCTGGGACACGTCCAAGGGAACGATTCTCCTCCCTTGTGTCTAGCCTAGGAGAAGAGCTCAGCCTCCATGGGCTCAACTTTATCTGACGTTTAGGACCCTAATCTCCCTATATATTTTAGGTGTATAAAAGTCCTCCAAGGATCCATCATATTTCCATCAAACATTAATATTGATGTAAGAGATATTTATCACTCATTAAATGTTATCAGGGTAAAATTATAATTCAGATCCTCCTCTTCACAAAAAAAAAAAAAGAGAAGAGACTTATGGGCTATAAAAATACCATGAGACTTTTAGAGCAAAGATTTACAATTTTCATTCTCTACTGCATATATATTTTCAGAGCATTTCTCTCTAGAATATTATTGTATTTTCTCTATCTAAAAAAATATTTATTTAAGCATCAGAGTGTCCCCACCTTCACCAAAGATGATTTTTTGCAAGTACCAGTCAAGCTGTCTTGGCCTACCAAATACAAAATATATGATAAATAACATCTTGACTAAGGAGAATAGATGAGATTGTTCGGACTAATTGATTAACCAATTATTCAACTTGAAAACCCTTTTCTTAAGTTACTTGAATTATTGAGATCGACTTCATCACTTGACATCTCTATAATATATGGATGCTTCCCAACAAATAGTTCTTGCTATTGCAATTTTATACAAGAATGTTGGAACTGCTTTCATTGTAACTTTGATTGCCACTATTATCTCCATTGTTATCACTATTCCTGTGATTAATCAGCAAAAAGATTGTCAAGACAAATTAATGGTGGCTTTGAGTTCACAAGAGAATACGTTTAGCTTTATTTAATGAGACAATGAAATAGAAAAACAAATTCAACTACAAGGTTAATTAGAATAATAATAATAAAAAAAAGAGAGCAGAATCATATAGTTAACCCTTTACTAACATCATGAACACATCCTTGTTACTACCAATTTTGCCCAATCACACAAATTCTCATGTCATATCACAACTCACCAAAATCCAATCCACATGAAATTAAATTACCATTTCTTGTGCATACTCCTAATTAAAGAACATGTATAGTGAAGTATTTATAGTGTAAGAAAGGAGAAACCATGCTATCAGCTATATATATATATATGCAAATAGAGCAACCAAGAAAGCTTCTCAAGAAAAAGCAAAGCATTACAAGCATGAATTGAACTCTGTTTATTAATTTTGATCAAATATTCTAAGTAGTTATTTTTAAAAAAAGATGCGGTAGAAAGATAAAGAGATGATGTGGTGTAGAAAGGAAGCCAACTAGCGCTTGCTTATTTATTAAAACAAAACTTGAAAGAGATTACAAGCCTGCTTCAACACATAATTTACTGATATTAATGTACTGTAGATGGGGTTGTTTTTTACAATAATATTAGCAAGTGATTATTATTTTTGATTAGTTATTTTCGTTTTCGTTTTTTTTTATAATCATATTATTAAATTAACTAAAATTATTGAATTTCTTCAAATAAATAACCCGAGTTCCAAATTTTTCTTGACCCCAAATGAGATTTTTTCTTGAAAAATAGCTTAGAAAATTGATTTTCCTTGTCTCTGAAAAACATGATGGAACGTTTTCTTTTATAAAATTAAAAATAATTTTCAAACTTATCGTTGTACTAAAATTTTATGAAAATTGACACGTGATTGATAACGGGCACAAAGCGAACCTCATTAATAATACATTAATTATGAGTACCCTATGAAAAAATATAATCACCACGCATATTTATATTTATCCGAGAATTTTGTGTGAAAAGTTGTTTGTATAGTGTGTGTGTATATATATATATATATTCATCAATATTATACTTAAGAAAAGAGAAAGAAAAGTGTGTTGGAGAGTTACTATTGCTTTGCTATGGACATAATAGGCTCATTATAAGAAAAAGTTCACCGAGATGCTTGTAACACCATTACAAAAGGTTGTTTGTCAACGACGAAAGACTTTGCATCCGCCATCTAAGCAACAACTATAAAATAAAATTAAATAAAATAAAGTGAGCATATTATATTTATATTTAATCAATTAATTTATTTTAATTAAAAATAAATTTAATAAATAACAATAAAAAAAAGACATGAGATAACTTGAATCATTTTTAAAATTAGTAAAAAATTCTATAAAAAGCAAAAAAAAAAAAACATAGCTCAATTTGAAATTAAATCAAATGCTAAAGGATGAAACTTAAAAAACATGAGCTTAAAGAAAAAATGAACCCAGCCGAGTCTTCTAAACCTGAGTTAAATTTTTTGAATTAGCAAACTTTTAAATCCTAAAGCAAACCAAATAAAATAACATGAGGTTAGCATGTCATGCTTATATTTAAAAAATTAATTTAATTTAACTAGAAATAATTTTTCTTTAAATAAAAAGCTAAATTTAACAACAACAAAAAAGACAAATAAAAGAACCTGAAATAACTTGGGTTATTTTTAAAATTAATGAAAAATCTTATAGAAAATACTGAAGGATGGGACTAAAAAAATATGAGCTTAAACAAAGTAAAAATAAAAATAAAAATAAACCCAGGCAAGTTTTTTAAACCTGAGTTAATCTTTCAAATTCATAACCCATTAAATCCAAAAGCAAACCGAACAAAATATAATGATGTGATTATATCATACTTATATTTAAGAAAATAATTTAATTCACTCAAAGAATGAAATTAAAAAAAAATTAAATTTAATAAAGAACAACAAATAAAATGACCTGAAATAACCCAAGTTATTTTTAAAATTAATGAAAAATCCTAAAGATAGAAAATAAAAAATAAATTAATGGGGCTCAATCTCTAATTAAATCAAATAATGAAGGATGAAACTAAAAAACAATATGAGCTTAAAAAGAAATTAAAATGATCTTAGGTGAATCTTTCAAATTCACAACCTGTTAAATTCTAAATTCAGACTTAATTAAAAAGCTCAATTCAATGCTGAATGATGAAATTAAAAAAAAATCAATTCAAAAACTTATTCAAAGCAAAATAAAATAAAATAATAGCAATAGAAAATGAAGGAGGATGAAATCATAAAAAAAAATTAATTTTAAAAACAATCTCAAATAAAAAAAATAGCAATAAAAAAACATAGAGACCAAATATGAGAGATTAAAAAAATTTAAAGAAAGATTAAATTGAAAATAAATCTCAATTCTCTAAAATAATTCAAATAAAAATAACATGGATTGAAAGAAGAAGGACCAATTTTTTTTATAAAAAAGTAAAAGGCCACTGTGAAACAGAAGATGAGGTATGAAAATCGAGGATGAGAGAAAAAAAATATAAGAAAAGCCAACCAGAGAAATTTTCACCACTCGTGTCGTATAGGAGGCGAGCCTTGCTGTGAAGAATAAAAAAACACTAAGGAAAATTATTTTTTGTCACTATAAGCAATTGCACATGCCGCCCAAACAACGCTGACGACTTACACGTTTGCGCATTAAACTCACGTGCTAACCACTTTTTATAATTTTTTTATATTTGTTAAAATATTAAATTTCCTTTAAGACCACATGATAATCACACAAAAAAATTCAAATGAAAGTATGAATAAGCCCTTGCAGACAAGGTAAAGTAGTTTTGATTTTAAGGGCAATAGAGTTATTTTACAGTGTTGTTAGAAGTGAAATCTCAAAAAAACCTGTAGATCTCAAAAAACTCATAGACCCAAGTTAAATATTTTTGTTTTGTTTTTAAAAGCAATTAAGTAATTATATTGTGTGAAAAAAAAATTAAAAATACCTAACTACTACCAATCAATATTATAATGCCTGATAGATATTGTGAAAAGACAATAATAACCCCTAGCACAAGGCCATTGAATTTTCTTTAGGAAAGTAAAAATATTATTTTATTATTCTAATTCACATTAAATCACTCCTTAATTATGTATAATAGTTTTCCCATATAATTTTAGGTTTTTCTTTCAATGCATCAATTACATAACTTGAACCCTGTGTAAATAATTTTCTAAATCTGATCTGTATTCGTTAGATTCAGACTATTAAATATATCTTTAATTATTAATATAAATTATTAACAAAAAAAAAATTAAAATGAAGAGAAATGGACTCACATGGCAGTCAAATGATTGTCTCCCAAGAACCTCTAAATCGCAGATTTGGGGAAAAAAATAGGAAGAGAAAAACTTGTAACTATCTTAGTTTATTTAATTCAGAATATTTTAATTTTAATCGGGGCTGAATATCTTAGTCAAGATTATGTGCTATAATATAGCTAGTATTTTTAACCCCAGCAAGCTTTGACATATCAAATGGGTTTGTGTTAATAATTAAGGTCATTTGGATTGAATTGTCAAAATGTAATACTTATAGGATTGAATTTGTAAAATTATTTATAAATGGTTCAATTTGTTGATTTAATACAAACACAAGGTCCCATTCTGAAGAAATTTTACTCAATCCAACTCCATTTTTTCTTCGAGTCAACTCAGAGTTGACAATACATGCACACCCAGTTTAAAATATATGGAAAAAGAGAGACAAAAGAGATTGGTCCAATAAAAGTGAAGAACCTTGCAAATGAGATCCATTGTAAGCGTTGAAAAGCGTTGCTCTTCCACAAGTGCTAGCAATGCTGCGCCCATTGTGGCAAAATCTGTTTCTGCCTCAAGAATACCAAAATTTGTCTCTTATTGCTCCCCTTAAATCCTCATTAACTCAACTCTCTCTTTATTTCTCAGCATACGTTACACTCTAACTCTCTTTCTCGACACTTTCCCATCTCCTTTCCATTTTTTTTGCACAGCTTGCCTTGGATGAACTTCGCTACCCAAATGAACAAATCTCTTCATCACTGCCTTGGTTTTCCTCAAACATACCATCAGATATAACCACTGCATTGCAGTGTTAGAACAACACACAAATTTTCATCTTTTATTAGCTGCACCATCTATGGCCTGGAACCACAGTATTCTGCTCTTGTTTCTCTTACTTGTCATCTCTCCTTTAAGCGATGGAGCTATAGATAGAGTCCATAACCTGAGGATCCACAAGGTAAACATCCATTCACCTGTGGCTTTTGGGTTCCTCCCCAAGGGCTTGCCTGTTCCACCTTCGGCTCCATCAAAGAGACACAATGATCACAGGGAGGGTGAAGGTCCGGTCAGTTCAGCCAAAGATGGTGGTGATCGTGAAGTTCATCCATGATATACTAAATAACGTGGTAATTGCCACACAGACATGGCCACCAAGTGGAGATTGTTAGTTCTTTACTTCAATTTTATCAGTGCCCTTGTTGATTAATATATCTGCGTTTTACACTTGGCATGAAAATGCATAGGGTTTGTGTAGGAAAATAATGATGGGTTTTGTGGTTTTAATATGAATTTAGTTAGTTTTAATTGAATTATTGCAGTTGGTGTTATTATTATATTCAAGACATATCTCTATCACCTGGTTGGTACTTTTGCATACGAGGTCCCATGAATAATGCTTTGCTATCTCTGTCACTCAAAACAAAACGATCACAACAACTACAAGCTCAAAAATGTAATGTGTTGCATCAGCCAGTAGGAGTCTTCTTTGGGCCAATACTTAGGAATCTTCGGGCCGAGTTTGCAGGGATCAATAATGGGTGTTTTCCCTTTCACGTGATGTTGACGAGACATGTATTAAAGAGTCACTTGGAACTCATTCATGAAACTCTGTAAAAAGATTTATATACATAACGGACATATATTATATATTTATCTTTATAAATAAGCATTTTAATTTCTCATTTTTATCCGATGTGAGATTTTTTTCATATATGTTTGGATTCTCTAAATATAGCAAAATTATAATTTTAAAATTTAGCATTTTAATTTCTCATTTTTATCTGATGTGAGATTTTTTTCATATATGTTTGGATTCTCTAAATATAGCAAAATTATAATTTTAAAATTTAGCATTTTAATTTCTCATTTTTATCTGATGTGAGATTTTTTTTATATGCGTTTAGCTTCTCTAAATATAGCAAAATTATAATTTTAAAATTTAGCATTTTAATTTCTCATTTTTATCTAATGTGAGATTTTTTTTATATATCC
>Ga0325403_1000382_pt1 | contig 29873 bp, 29 predicted proteins | sample PopdelMetagenome_19_FD_205665 | JGI IMG/M metagenome (GOLD analysis project Ga0325403, IMG submission 205665) | Populus deltoides microbial communities from Bellville, Georgia, United States - Xylem-PdKOR-R4 | ecosystem: Host-associated > Plants > Phyllosphere > Stem > Wood/Secondary xylem... | reverse complement strand
ATACTAACAGATATGTATAAAGTCATGTTAGTCCCATGATGATGACAGACTTGGCTTGCGCAAAATTAACAACATGTTTTGAACTAAATTTTCATTTTGTTAGTTTTAAATGAATACTTTAGTTGTTTGCTACTTTGAATAGTCAGAATACATTTTTTTTCCTTGCTTGGTTAATAGCTACCAATGCATTCATAAAGGCTAATTATTGTGCTTTTTTTTTTCAATTCCATTTATTCTATACATCTATTCCTGAGATGTTTGTGTTGGCAGCTTCATCCATAAATATGAATTATGATCATCAACAAAGTTATCAGCTCATTCGTACCCAGCACCCCAAATATTTTACCACTATAAATTATTGTTATTATTTGTTTTTTCAACAGATTTTCCCTTGTGACCCATCCGATCAATTAAAAACATCTCCCTTACGTTCACATCTATACATCATGATATATTTCTCATATTCTCTTGGTTAAAGCTATCCATATATATATATATATATATATATATATATATTAGAGAACCTTCTGACTTCTGACATAATTTGTCTAATAGGAGGCTTGGCTATTACTCATAGAACTTTAAAATAAAATTTTCCATTGTTATTGAGTTTTTTCACCTTTTATTGGTATACAACAATTGTAAAAAAAAAACAAAGAATAAACAATGAAAAAAACAGTTTAATTATTATTATCATGACACGATACAATCAATGACCTATGTTATTCACATATGTCCTTCTCTCACTGCATTTATTTGTTGAAATTAAATATTTTTGGATACCGCAGCAGAGCGCGGGCATGATGACTAGTTACAGCTAAAGAAAATTCAGGATATCTCAAGGCAATTATTTATTGTTTTTTTTGTTTCTGGTGCTAACAAAAATTATTTATTGTGAAATGCAAGTTTATTTAAGCCCGAGTTAAAATTAATATATAAACTCTGAGCTGGGCTTTTCATTTAGTGTTTTGGGCTGGATTTTTGGTTCACTGGATTGGCGCGTCTCCGCATTGTATTTGTACCTTTGCCAGATTGACAATCCCGACAAACCATATTTTTCTATAAACTCTTTTATAATTCTTTTGCATAAACATTAAACTTAATCATAATTTTTCTACTGAAGAAGAAAAATGATGCTCTCAGTCCACATAATTGCCAATTTTTAAATCGATAATAATTAATTCCACAGTTACGCGACACTACAATGTCGATACAGATTATACCTATATATATATATACGCAGCTGATCAATGTATTTTGTTGCTCGTCAATAGAAAATCGATATGAAACAATTTCTCTGTCTTTTTTTAAGAATTAAAATTAAAAAGAAAGAAGAGGGAGATAAAAAAAAAATGGAAGTGTGTGAAAGATACCCTATTACAGTGGGCGTCTGCAGGAGTGACAGCGAGTTAAAGAGAGGACATTCTTTTTCCGGTGTCTGAGACCAAGCAGAACACAACGGAAACCGAACAAAACAGAAACCGAACATAAAAAAAAATAACGGTTGTTAATACACGGACTCACTGTACTCCTCCACTGAGTTCACCTCACCTACTCGCTCCTCCCTTGCTTTCTTTAAACGGAGGCAGCCCATTTTCTTATACGAAGCTCCGAACCCAAGAATCGTTTTAGTTCGCTGTGAAAAGCTTAATTCGGAAGGGTTAGGATCCATGAGATCCGTTGAGGAGTCCGAATCTATGACGGGTAACTCATCAGCTTCATCGGCTATTGATTTCCCCACATTGTGCCATCGATTGAAGGTATGAATGAGAGTGGGAAAAGGATTGCTTTTCTTTTCTTAGAATATAGATTGGGAAATGGAAAAGCTTTCTCCTTTTTCTTGTTAACTATGAAATGGGGTTTCTTTTTCCAGTTTAGAGCAGATAATTTGTGTCTGTGATTGATTAAGAAGTTATGATTTTAGGTTAGAAATCAATGCAAGAACAAGATCATCCAATTCTTGTTCTATTCACTTTTTTATTCCCTAAAAGTTAGCAGCGATTTGGCTTTCCAAATTATAAGGACTATAAGCTTAAGCGAATTTGTTGATATTGTTGGAATAAAGGAGAGTAATTATTGAGTTGCCTTCTAGTTGATTAGTTTGTCAGGACTGGATTGGATTGTGTGAGAAGGTCAGTGCAAAGACTGGATATTATTGTGTTTGTTACATTAAGTAGGACTTCAAAAACTGGCATTTAAGGGCATCCCATTTTTCCATAAATCCATGTGCATGTGCTGTACTAAGTGTTCTCACCGATGAGTTTATGCAAATTATGCTCTAGCTTGGTCTGCAGAGATTACCAGACTACTGTTGTTGTGCTTTAAGAATTATAGCGAAACCTTGCATGATGGAAATCGAGTGGCCCCTGTACCTGTAATTGAAATCTCTATCATAAATTCTCAGCCTTGACAATGTAATGTGTTTTAGAATTAGTGTCTCCGCTACATGAGATAAACATATATTCAAGTGGCTTATTATGGTACAAAAGCCCCTTGAAGTTCAGCTTGTTTCACCTGTAAGCAACTCTGAAAGAGGTTGGAACCAGTATTCCTTTCCTTTGTTTTTCAAATACCATGGGTGCGTACATGCTTGTGTATTTATGCCTTGTATACATATGCTTCTTAATGTTTTTTTTTGTTGCACTTCTCTTTGCTTTGATCATGAGCAAAATATTTGGTTCTCATTTGATTTTTTTTTCTTTTTGCCTTTTTACTCTATGTGAGCCTGATCTGATGTAGGTAAAGGTCTAGATTACATTTTAGAAATGTCTAATCTCTCTCTCTCTCATATCACAAAACTGAAGGGATGGATCAACCATGGGATAAAGAGTCCTGAATCAATTGCTGACCATATGTACAGTATGTCATTGATGGCTCTGATTGCTGATGATCGTTTTAGTTCGCTGTGAAAAGCTGAACTTAGAAAGGTTAAACAGTTTATATCATGAGAAGACTTGTGTTTTTCTTTCTTTGTGTGCACTTTCAAGAAAGTCAATGTGTGTATTTACACTCTTGCATCATGTAATTCAAATTTGTAGACTGAAGGGCAGAATAGACCAATTTATAAATGATTTAACTACATAAATGTTATGATTAATTGGAAACAAATGGTTTGATGTCATGCTAAGATACAAGGGAAGATTATTGGGCTTTAATCAAACAGGAAAGTCTTGGGTTATCAATCAGAAGAGAGAAACCAGAGATTCAATTTGCTATTAGACTAAATCATTTTTTTGTCTTTTGAGGAGAATAGAGGCAGGATGGTGTTGGATATCTGATTAACTCTACTTGTTGATACTGTATCTAGCACCCATATAATTTACAGGTCCTTAAAAAAGTCACCTAATGTATTCCTGTAGTTTTCATTCTTAAAACAAGCCATTGTTGCAAATTTACCACTTAAATTAGCTTTGAGCGACACTTGGTTGCCTTATATTTTGGACAGAGTAGACTGGTAGAAAAAGATGGTATTATGTTGGATTCTTTTAATAGATCAATATGGTTGATAAATGATATGTTATTTCCATTGATACAGGTTCATTTATGCTCTAATGGAAATTTACATGATTCTTTGAGAATGTATAGGGCATGGATTTGGTGGTGGTATGGGCCAATGTGGAGGCGCGGGGTTATGGTATTTTGCGTAAGCAAAATCATGTCTTGAATCCATAATGTTATTATTTTTATTTTTTTTTTGAAAATAGCTCCTTGCTGCATAAATGGCTCGATGTTTTACTTGTACTGCTTCAGCCTTGGCATGTCATGAATAGATCACCACCTCAGGAAAAAAATGGACTAAATTATTGGAGAATAGATCTCTCACTTAAAACTGAATTTTGGCTAAAAATTAGGAGAGCAGATATCAATGTGTTTCATGAGCACATTTGACACTGTTAATTTGTCACTATTTGACTCTTGTCAGACCATAAAAGTAAAATATACAAGTTGATGCTCCAAAGCCATAATAGTCCACAGAGCATACCCAAGCTTACACCTAATGAGTAAGTGAACAATGTGTGTCTGCAAATATTTGTTTTGCAGTCAGAAATCAGAATCGTGTATTGTTGATAATTGTAGAATGGGAGAAGAGCCCTACAACAACAACAGCATTGATTGGCGATTCTATTCCATGTTTGTAATAGTTCTCTTTTTATATATCTAATTGAGCTTATTGTGTTTTACTTTTGCAAAATATGCACATATATTTTGTTGGAGTTTTGAATTTTGAGTTGGGATTTGGACTTTGATAGCTATTGTTGGAGATATAACACCATCAAATGGTGTTCCTAAACAAGAAAAGAGTAGGCTGGAGCAAGCAGCTTTAAATGAAATGTGTTGAGTTCTTGGTGGACTGAGGGTTACTCAAATACTGAATCTTGCTATCCTGACTTTTAGCAGTTTCAGCTTTGAGTTTTCTGGAACTAAATATTTTCAGCTGAAGAGATCAAAGAGTTATGGGCGGAGTATGAAAACAATGCTTCCTTGGAGGCCAACCTTGTCGAAGACTTTGACAAAGTTCGAATTTTTGAATGATGCTATAAGAAACAGGTCTATGGTTCCAAATGCTTCTTCAATTGATTTTCTTGCTATTGCAATGTGCAGTGAAAGTCATTGAAACACAGGACAGTATTCAAATCAAATGTGTTTGCCATGTGTGTCATATATCCTCATCTACTTTTGAATTATTGATGACCAGTCTTTTGGAAAAGCTGCAGGAAGCTGTTTCTGATGGCCGTTATGTGTTAAGGATTAAGGGAATTATTAAAAAGAAAATAAAAACGTTAAAGTTGTTTGGTTACTGCCCAGGGACTTCTTCCATCCACTGACATTGTGATCCTCCTCAATTTGTGTTTAATATGTTCACCGGTTGCTGTTGAAATGTTTGGTGACTCCCTTTCTCTCGCTAGATGTTCACTCGGAAAACTTCCCAATGTTAATGCTATAAAAAGCTTCTACTGGAATCAACTTCAATGTGTTAAACCAATGAAGTTTTACGCTCTCCTGAAGCAAATCCATAAACCACATTTTCTTATAGCACTTGATTTGCATTTTTATTTGTATACCCATTCCCATGTTCAATTCTTTGTTAGCAATCTAAAGTTCCAAGTCTCATGTTCAGGTTGAGATGATTTTGCGAGCATTGGAATATGAAATGGGTAGGTTATCTGACGAATTTAAATGCTCCGCTTCCAAGGAATTCTCATTCGATGTCATGTTTTCACAGAACATGGGAAGGTGTTGGATGAGTTTTTCTTTTCAACAGCAGGTAGAATCTACTACTTGTTCATCTCAAACTGCATACGATCGGAGCTTTCTGATTATATAATTTTACCTTGTCAAAATTTTTGTTCATGATATTCATACATGACTTTTATCTGTAGGAAAATTTCAAACTGCGATTGGAAAGAGCTGGGCAGCTGAGATTTCTTCAAGAAGAAACTCTATTCTGGCCAGGAAGCAAAACTGATCTCCTCGTCCATCCACTCTTTTTTTATCCTTCCCTTTCAGGTTGAGACATTCCCTTGCTACTGCTGTCTGTCTAGCTGATACGCTCTCGTTGCAGCACCTGGTTTGGTCGTTGAGTATGGAAGGATAACTGATTAGATTGAATCCAGAGGTAGCCGAAGAGGTTCATTCCCGAGTCGTCACAGGATTTGTCATAGGCAACTAACGACCAAAGAGTTCTAATTCCAGAATTTAGTGTAACGACTGTTGTATCCAGTAATGCTTAAATTTCGAAGGAAAGTGTAATAATATTTTTGTTTTCTTGTGAAAAGTTCAGTAAGGGGTTGCAATTTTCGTTGATGTCCTCTGGCCAACTAAAGCAGCAATGAAACTCTTCAAATGTTAGCTTGTGATGTATGCATGACTGTTTCCTTGACGAAACATCAATAAGGTTGTAATGATCTTATGTGTTTGGGCTGAAATTATTTAGTTTTTATGTTTTTGAATGGTTTTGATTTAAAAATTTTAAAATCATCTAAATGTTGATTTGATGTTGTAGTAATTTCGGTTTTGAATGTGTTTTTAAATTGGTTTTTACTTGAAAAAATATTAAATTAATGTATTTAAGGTTTTTTTATGGTTTTAATAAGTTAATGTGAAAAATAATATATATATATATATATATAAAGATATCAAAAAATACTTTTCAGAATCATGTTACGTATCATTACCAAACACGAACTAAAAACATCCAATTATTTGTATCTTGTTATCAGATACGTACTTGAATATTCGCTCGTGCCTATGCATTCTGCCTCGTGGCTCGTGCCTCGTGCCCATGTTTATGTCTGCATAGATTTATTGACTCGTTAAAAGCTCAGTTGAGTTCTGAGTAGTCAAAGGAAATCGTTCGAAACAGGGTCCGCATCTTGTTTTTAAGCTATACGATGGCTTGCACGTGCAGCAGTGCAAGGCCTAGTTGCTGTTGGCGAGACGAGGTACTAAAAGTCAAATGTCTTGTAGACTAGGAGCAATAGGCTAGTAGCTGGCTTGATCCTATCATGGGTCGATCTCTAGCTGCATGTGGTTCTTCGAGGCTACAGAATTATGAACCTTTCATATTGTTTTATATATATATATATATATATATATATATATATATATTGTAAAAATGCAAATAAATAGAGAAATTATATTGAAGTAAAATTTTTTTTGAAAAATAACATTTTTAGATGTTATGATTGGAAATTGTGATATTTTACTAAATATTATGATATTGAACCGCAATATCAATTGAATATCGTTATTAAAAGGCAAGAAAAATTATATTTAATGTTACTATTTACTGTCACTATATCTATTTAAATCCAGGATCGATCGGTTGATTGGTTTGTAAAGAATCTGTCAAAATCAACGTCTCAAAGTTAGATTTTTAAAATGTAAAGATTCAATGGTTGAAATAGAGATTCCATGCTATTTAAAAGGAAAACAATCTCTTGAAACTCTTGTAAAAATTTAAGCGTGATTCAATAATTTGATAAAAAATCATGGTTCTTTTGAACCATCATTCTGATCTAACACAATTAGACCTCATCTTGAACCTAGACATGTTCTATTATTTTATAAAAGCATATATTAAGTTATTCACATAATTTGTTTGGGGCAAATCCTCATCAAATTATAACAAAACTATACTTAATTGCTCGGAATCACCTATAAAAAATGTTATACGAACAATAACTTTTTAATATTTTAATTGGAGTCTGTCTTATAGTTTATAAGTTAGATAAAAATATATATTTTTACTCGTGAAATATATTTGAAAGAAAACATTTGTTGATTCATGGTTTTTATGTGAAACAAGTGACTAATTATACAATTACATCCAATCGGCCTACTGATTGATAATTGTCATGTTTAAAAAATACGATATATTTAAATATTGTTATTTTAAAATAAGACATCTATTTTGTCAAACTTAAAAATATGTTATTTTATAAAAAAAAAAAAAAAAGTATTCCATCAAAACTTTTAATCTATCGTGATAAATTTTTTAAAAAATCATTCTTGAATTTTTTAGCAATTCTACCGTGGAGGCCCTAAACTAAGCCCTTGCTGGTTGCTACAGTGTCAGTGTCGCTAAATAACTGATACTATATTTACTAATGCTGGCCCTCTAAATTAAGCCCTCGTTTATTTAGAAAACAAAAGGGAACTTTTTTAGCAGGAATTAAATTTCATTAAACATAAAACAACAGCGCAGAGACGTTCTTGAACGATGCAGAAAAATAATATCATCAAACTCCAACCCAACCCAACCCAACCCATGTATGCAGTGCAGCCTTTTGCCCCTGTTGTTACTGTAGCGACCCTCTTTTAATACCCACCGACCCATGCCTGATTTTTTATTTATTTATTTATTTATTTTTAAAGATACATGTCAGAGTCTTTCTTTTCTTCGAACCATCCACAGTTCCAAACCTACAAGCGAACACTATAAACACATTCAACTGGAATCTTAGGTACTGTCGGTCAGCCTGTATTTTTTAAGATTATTTATTTATTTTTTAAAAACTAATTTAATATTTTTTAGTGTTTTAATATAATAATATTAAAAATTTATTATTTTAATATATTTTCAAATAGAAAAACATTTAAAATATAATTTCTCCTTTAAATTCAAACAACCTATTAATGAAGTCTTTGTTAATAGTTCCTCGGGCCCATGTAGCAGCACTTCAAATAATCCATAATTGACATCTTCCAACTTCTAAGTGCCACCACCCGAGGCGAGAAATTTCATGCTTATTCATGGAAAACGCAATTGAAAGGAGGAAATAAATGGGCAATTTAATGGTTTTTTCCCCCCCTTTGAACATGAAGTTTCTTGTTTTCTTAAAAAAAAATCAATAAAAAAATTTGGATAATAATACTTTTGAATAAAAATATGAATATTTTATAAAAGTTTGGATAATAAAAAAAACACTCCGACTATGTAAATTTGCATTTGAAATAGTATTTCATGAAAATTTAATTTTTTAAAAATACTTTTGAATAAAAAAACATTCTAAAAGAACAAAACATTACCGGATATGTCATGTCATAACACTATTATAGAAAGCATGCTCACTTATAACTATGCTAAATTTCTGGAGTTAGAGGTAACAACTCTACCGATAGATTGCGGCACATCACCGTCGTCAAGAAAATCATCCTTACAACGTAACCCAATGGCTCTCTACCTTTGAAAACATAATGGGAGGATTTTTTTGTGCTGAAATGTATTAAAATAATATTTTTTATTTTTAAAATTAACACATCAAAATAATTTAAAATATATAAAAAAATTTAATTTTTTAGAAACATAATTTACACCGTATTCCCAAACAAAACTACATTATTACTACTTATATTTCTATATAAAGGGACTTGAGAATTAACATGGAGGCAAGTATTAAAGCTCTTCATGTGCACTTTTTGTTTTCAATTGCCCCACCCTTCCTTTTTTTTAGTCATTTATTTTTTCTTTGATTCATTTAAAAAAAATTATTTTTTAAATTTTTTTTAATAGTAATCTGGGTTATTTTCAACCTAATCAAATTGACTAAATTAAATTGAAATAACTTTTACAATGTTTAATTTTAAACCTAAATTAGATAAAGAGTTTTTTTTCTGATAACTTTATATTTTTTTAAAAAAAGTTACATCCTTCAATCTTTTTTACTAGCTAGTCATGTTATCTTTAAACTAATTAAGTTCATTGAATAATAACAAAATAAAACTTACATGATTTAATTTTAAATATAAACTATACAAGTAGTTGGACTAAGAGGTTTTCTATATCAATTTTATTCTTGTACTCTTTTTATCGATTCATTAGAATATACTTGATCTAGCTAAATTTATTCAGTCATGTTAAAATAAAGTACCAATAGGATTTAATTTTAATTTTAAGTTAGATAAAAAATCATATAATTTTTTTTTAAAATGATCACAATAGCCAGTAAAAATATCAAATAGTGATTTTTTTTTTCACGTTTAAAAGAAATTATCCGACCCTCGGATAGTAGCGCTTACATATAAACTATTTCATTACTAATATCAATGGTTCCCTCGCACCGATTCAATAGGCTTTATTAACTAGGAGTTTGCTGGGTTTACAAGTCCCAGTTGCTGTAGAAGTGCATGCATGAATCATGGACGCGTGTGTTCAAATTTACGGTTTGCTTGCCCTATCTTCCTCCACCGACACTTTTTTTAATTTGATTAATTAAAGGCAATGAACTATTTATGTCCAAAATCAAAACATAAATTAAGATTCAGTTAAACAAGCCAGGTTTGCCAGGCGAAAAAAGATTGCATTGATAAAGTCTGGAGGCAATTGATTAAAGGAAAAACATGTATGGCGTGCGAAGGGGAGAAAAGGAAAAGGGAGAAAAGCTAAATAGATTTCATTTTATGAATTCTTTTTTATGTTTTTTATCATTTAAAAAATAAAAAAAATTATATTTAGATGCTTTTCCAAGTAAAAATATACTTTAAAAAGCAATTATCACTATACTTCCAAACACCTTGAAATAAAAACATAATTGATTAATTTAACATAAATTTACGGTAAAAAAAAGGATCATAACATGGACTTTTTCTAGAATAATATCAAAATCTATAATTCTTTCATAGGGTCAAAACATAATTGATTAATTCAACATAAATTTATGGTAAAAAAGGATCATAACATGGACTTTTTCTAGAATAATATCAAAATCTATAATTCTTTCACAGGGTCAAAACCTGGAAACAATAAACAAGTTGAATTTCTCTTTGAAGTTTCACGGAATGGCCTCAATGATTGGACAAAATTGGCCCACCACCACTTGTTAATATTTTGTCCACTTTGATCTGGCATTTTCCGCCGTGAGGCCCCCCCTCTTCAACCTCTGCGTCAGCCACAGTTTTTTCAGCAGACAAATCTCTGGTTCACCACTCTTTATTCTCCCATCCAATTTCCACTCACCAGCTTGTACGATAGCTCAATCTAAATTGATAACAGAGAGCATGTTGTCACAGATTACAAGTTATTTTCGCACACGACACGGCCATTGCATCTGCGTGGTGCGAGATTCACATGGATGTAGCAAAATAAATAAAGCATAGAAGATTGAATGGGGTGTAAAGACACAAGTTTACCCTATAAAGAAATGCAGATGGATGGAAAGAATATTTGCAGATTCTACTGCATTAGAGGTGATATTTTACTCTGAGCATTCTTTTGTTCTCATCGGAAACACATTTCTATATCAGAAAACAATGGCATCTCTTACATATACAAGATCAATGTTGATTTGTTATTCGGAGAATATATATATATATATATATATGGCATCACATGTATTATTTTAAGGGGGTGTTTGATGCCAGGATTCCACAGTGTTTTTGAAAAATATATATATTTTTATTTTAAATTAATATTTTAATGTTTTTTTTATCATTTTAATATGTTAATGTTAAAAATAAATTTTTTTAAAATAAAAATATTAAAAGTTAACCTTGTCCAAAACACCAGTTAAAAAGCTATGAGAACCATGTTGAATTAAAATTAGCTTTGTAATAATTAATTTCAGTCAAACTAGGGCACTATAAAAAAAGAATCCAAATGAACATGCAGATTACAGACCATTATGGGTTAGTTTACAGTATCAAACAAGGCCTGAAGACAAAAAAAAATCATTATCTGTGGGGAAGGTGGGTATCTAGTCACATTTTGATTTTTTTTTTAATTTATCAAATCTATATTATTTTAATATAGATAAATAAATAACTTTATGATATACAAAGATACACCAAAGGAAAGTTCCTGGTTTCTAGAGAGTAACAATTAATTATGAGAGCATACCTTTTATTTCATCTCGAGAAAAAAAATTTTCAGCATAAAAATATATTAATAATGGTTATTTTTAAAAGTAATTTTTTTACTTAGAAACGTTTTAAAATAATATATTTTTTATTTTTAAAAATTATTTTTGAAATCAACGCATCAAAATAATCTAAAAACACAATAAAATATTATTTTGAAGAAAAAAATAAAAATAATTTAATTTTTTAAAAAAAATTTTAAAACACAAAAATAAACAATCAATTAAATTTCATTCTAACATATTATATTATTATCAGAATACAAACAAAATGTCTAAATGTACAAACCCGGTAGAGAGAATCTAGTTAATACTCAGGAGAAAAGATCCAAATGAGAGAATCAGTTTGATAAAGCTATGGTTTTCAGTTGTTAATGTGATTTTTAAAAAGTTAAAAATTAAATATTCTAAAAATAATACATCAATTTTTTTTTGATGTTATCTTTCAAAGTATTATAAAACACTTAAAAATTACAATCATTATCGAACTACTATTGCCAAACAGTAATTGAAATTAAAAAAAAAAAAAAAGAGAGAGCCTAAAGACATGAATGCTGATCCTTGAAGGTTAATAATGAAAAAAAGAGTCGTAGGTTGATAAAATATATCATGGACTTGACGTTACCATGAAGCAAGTCCCAGGCTTTAATAGACCTTGACCTTTAATTTAATAATAACACTATTATGACGGAGACGATGATGATTTGAAAAATCTGTGAATGTTTACTTTTCATGCTAAAAAAAACTGCCTCATTATTCTTCAGCTTTGACGGTCTCTATCGACACTGCTTTGGATTTGAGGCCCCACAATCCGTGTTCCTGATTTGAACTTCGTATGTAGGTAAGACAGAGAGAGAGAGAGAGAGAGAGAGAGAGACTTCATATGTAGGTAAGACAGAGAGAGAGAGAGTTTTAAAGAACCAGCCGATATTGGCTGCAATGCAAATGACCTGAAGTAAAAGAAAGGTACGGTTTCTTGAGTTTTAGCATCTGGTTTCTTGTTTGTAGAGTAATTAATGGTGTAAGTGTCGCTGCATTTGCCCGCTGAATGTAGAGGATCTTATTGGCGGTGCTGGAATCAGATTACTGATCGAAGTCTGGGTCTTTTAAATTCTACTCTAAATTTAGCAATTTGGGTGTTGCTTAAAAGGTTGTGAAGTGGCTTTGGTCTTGTTTGTGATTCTTGATCTGAGTTTTAGCGGGTAAAGAGATTGGAAATCTGGGTTTAGCTAAAAAGCCCGAAAGTGATTAGGGTCTGGCTCCAAAGAGGTTACTGTGATTTCAAGTATGAATGTTTGGTGACTTTTCAGAGCATGGTTGGTGAAGTTTTGGTGATTTGAATCTCTCTTGGTTTTAAAGTTTGTTCATTTTGGAGTTATTTCTTGAAATTGATGGGTGTGTTTTGATCTAAACCTTGCCTTTCGTACTGGAATTGGGAGAACTTGGTGAAAAGCCAATGAAAGTTTAAATTCTGTGATGTGATTTGAAGTCGCTTGATTTGGAACTGTAGCGATGGCAACTGTATCTCCATCCCCAAATTCACCCCCCTCTGCTACTCCACCACCTTTAAACAGTACACCACCACCATCCACTACTAGTTCACCACCACAAGCCTCCTCTCCTCCTCCCACTTCCCCACCTTCACAGCCCAATGCCAATCCACCAGACCCAAGAACCCCTCCTGCTCCATCACCACCACCCCAAACCCCTCCTCCTACTGTTTCTAATCCTCCTCCTGCCACACCATCAACCCCTCCACCACAACCACCACCTCCTATGACATCACCTTCTCCGCCTTTATCCAGTAGTGATCCTCCATCAAACTCCAATTCTCCTCCACCACTATCAGCAACTCCGCCTGTGAGCTCACCTCCACCACCACCACCATCTAATCCACCATCAACTGCACCTCCACCACCACTGTTGAATCCACCTACAAGTTCCTCTCCACCATCACCATCAACAACACCACCTCAAAATTCTCCACCACCATCATCGACACCACCACCTCAAAGTTCATCTCCACCACCGCCTCAAATCTCATCTCCACCACCACCATCATCACCGCCACCTCAGAGTTCACCTCCACCACCATCAACACCGCCACCTCAGAGTTCACCTCCACCACCATCAACACCGCCACCTCAGAGTTCACCTCCATCACAACCCTCATCTAGGCCACCTCAAAATTCACCACCACCACCACCACCTCCCCCGACCCCCCCACCAGCATCCTTTCCACCTCCTCGAAGATCACCTCCACCACCAGCATCAACTCCACCTGAGAATTCACCACGTCCACCAATTTCAATAGCCCCTCGTCCCAGTAATGTGCCCCCACCTCCTAGGCTTACTCCTCCAACTTCTCCTCAAGCAACACCTGTCCCATCAGATTCCAATCCACCAGCATTGTCACCGCCAAAAATAAGATTGGCTCCGCCTCCACCCGCACTTGTTTCCCCGCCATCACCCACGAACAATACCGCCCCTAATTCACCTGGAAGTTCAAACTCCACAGGTAATGGGGGCATCGGTACTGGAGGTATGGTGGCTATTGGTGCTGCAATAGGAATTATAATGCTCAGCCTTGTTGGGCTGGCTCTCTGGTGCATGAGGAGGCGGCGAAAAGAGATTTCTGGACTCAATGGTGTTTATGTTATGCCATCTTCTTTGGGCTCTTCTCCAAGATCAGGTGTTTATTTTAAACAGCATTTCACCATTGCTTCTTTAGCTTGTTATGACTTTTCTCAATAGTACCACTCCTAGTCACTAGGTAACGCTATTAGGAATTCTGCCAAGAAGGTCCCAAAACATCGGTTGGTGTTTATTCTCATAATTTGATTTAACTTTTGCCAATTGAACTGCATCTGACATACAATCAAATGTTCGAGAGCATATTTTCTTTAACAAATAAAAATGGCAAAACTAAATCATATGGTCATTTGGATCTTATAAAAATACAGATAATTGGTTAATCTATTCTGATTTCTCCTACTAAGAAGGTAATCTATTCTTAGCAAACTTGCATTTAATGAGATTGCTGCTAAGCACTTTGAATGAGATTGTTGACAAGAACTCTGAAGTTTTTCAAATTTGCCCCCTCAGGTTCAACTTTCACAAAGACTCATTCTACGGCTCCCCTAATTGCAAGTGGTTCTAGCAGTGATTGTGTTTCTTTGCCAACTGAATCAAGCGGATTAGGTAATTCAAGGCCTTTGTTTGCGTTTGAAGAGCTAGTCAAGGCGACAAATGGGTTTTCATCCCAAAACCTTTTGGGAGAAGGTGGATTTGGTTCTGTATACAAAGGTTACCTTCCAGATGGGAGAGACGTGGCAGTGAAACAGCTAAAAATTGGTGGAGGGCAAGGTGAGCGAGAATTTAAAGCTGAAGTTGAGATTATTAGTCGCGTACACCACCGCCATTTGGTTTCTCTTGTGGGCTACTGCGTATCTGAGACCCGAAGATTGCTCGTATATGATTATGTCCCTAACAATACCCTTTATTTCCATCTTCACGGTAAAGCTACAACTTATAGATGAGATTTGGCATGTCAGTTCATAAAAATGATCATCAGTCATGCTTGTTGGTCTTTCTTTCTGTAGGGGTGGGCGGGCTGGCTCTGGATTGGGCAACACGTGTTAAGATTGCTGCTGGAGCAGCTCGGGGAATAGCTTATCTCCATGAAGACTGTAAGTATTTCAAATCTGGATTTTATTTGCTAGATAATGTTCACATTCACCTCCAAAATTAGCTCAAGACATTATTCACCTGTTTTTTGTTCTTTTTCAACACTTGGCTACTGCTTTCCTTTTCCCTATTCTTGTTATTGAAAGGTTAAGCCATCCATCCGTACCCACTCTTCATTTTCAAAAGTTATGATCCAACTTTCAGTAATAAAAAACAAGGATCTAATAACCGAATGCAATTTCACAATATTCTCATCCTTAAAGCACATACAGAATTCTACCTCAATCAAGATTAGTATGAAAATATCAATTTTGGTACTACTGATGATCTAGAGTTAAGAACATGTAAATAAGAACTCCAGCCATATAATGTTCATTGATAGGTGCACTATTTCCTTAACGCTAAAATAATGAATGGGATTCCTTATTAGACTACATATGGTGTAGGTATTATTCATTTGATTTACTATTATTTGTTCAGGTCATCCTCGGATTATTCACAGGGATATTAAGTCGTCAAATATTCTCTTAGATAACAACTATGAAGCTAAGGTATGCACAATTTTCCCTTTTAACATTTGTTTATGATTAGTTTCAATTAGATTGTGGTTTAACTGTTTCTAGATTTTAATTTGCAGGTTTCAGACTTTGGGCTTGCCAAATTAGCTCTTGATTCAAACACTCATGTAACAACTCGTGTTATGGGAACCTTTGGGTAAGAGATCATCTATTATTTGCTTAAATACCTGCCACTACAGGGTCACTGAGGGGCACCCCTATTCTCCCTCTGCCCTTTTTTGTGTGAGCAGGGAGGGTTTCAGCCCTTTTGGGCAGTCGGGAGTTGATGGGAATACTATTTTCAAAGTACAGCTGTATTTGGTTTTCTTTTCCAGTGCAATGAACATATATCAGCCATGTCTATGTGCATCTAATGTTTAATTGATCACTCAGATACATGGCCCCTGAATATGCATCAAGCGGCAAATTAACAGAGAAATCTGATGTATTCTCATATGGAGTTGTGCTTTTGGAGCTAGTCACTGGACGGAAGCCTGTGGATGCATCCCAGCCCATGGGAGAGGAGAGTCTTGTTGAATGGGTAAGTTGTTTATGCACCCTGGCTAGCATTCTGCTTCTGGACGATAGACTCATTCAATTTTCACGAATTGTTGATTGTTAACTGGAGCATGCATTAAGATACATCCAGATCCAATAACCTAGTTGCAAGTAATAAGGATTTGAATGACAGTTTTATTGATGGATCAATTACTCTTTGTGGACCTTATTCTTAGCATCCCTCGTCTGCTGAGCAGATCTATTCTAAAGATTTGCCTTTTATTTCAGCATGCATAAATGATAAATTCAATTAGATCATTTATCCTGAAGTTTCTGGTTATATCGATACGGCTTAGTTTGAGTCAATTTTTTATGCTTTCTGTTATATGTTTTTCTTCTCACTGCTTAGTTTTGATATGAGAAGATGTTTCTGAAGTTGCTACATTTGTTAGAAAATTAGTTACAAGGGTAATAGAAACATGGTTACCTTCTGCTCGAAACACTACTAGCTTCTCACATTTGAATTGTGGATAGAATTGGTAAAAGGCTACAAGATCTGTTCTGAACTTCTTATATATTCCCATGGTGGTTTGATTCAGGAACAGGTGTGCTTATTTTAGAAATAGGTTGTTTGGAAGATTTGCTTATTGAGTGGATGTTATTCCTTGGTGTATGCAGGGTGGGGGATCGGGGTTCTGTTGAGTTTTCTGGAGCTCCATTGATTTCGTGGCCTGTGGCCTCTAATCATATATAGATTTTATACTGAAGAAAATAACTCAGTACATGGAAAATTAAAAGCCTTCCCAGATCTAGGACTAATCTTACTGAACCTTGATTTAAATTCAGTGCATAATTATGATATTCCTCAGTGCAAGAATAAAAAAAAAAAAGTGTGTAACCAATGAAACAAATGTACAGAGGTGAAACAATGTTATGTCTTGAAAGATTTTGTCTTGATGTTGTTTCCTCTTCTCTGTACCTTGTGGTGGAGAATACATAATCCTGCTTTTTGTAGTTTTCTTTTGTTCTCTTTCCAGTAATTTGTTTTTTGGAATGTATAGAAAGAAAACTAAAAAATGCACATGTTGAAAGAAATAGAAGTGTTGAACTGGTATTTGATTTTCCACAATTTCATGCTGAAACTTTTCTTACCTTTCTTCCAGGCTCGACCTTTGCTAAATCATGCACTAGAAAATGAGGAACTTGAAAGTTTGGCAGATCCAAGGCTCGAAAAGAACTACATTGAAAGTGAAATGTTCCGGATGATTGAGGCTGCTGCGGCCTGTGTGCGGCATTCAGCTTCTAAGAGGCCACGGATGGGACAGGTAATTGCAATTTGATCACTGAACTAGCTGAAAATTCTTGCTTCTCCATTAAAAGTTCAGATTTGGAGATGTCAGGTGTATTTCTCTAAGCCTGCCTATGCTTCTCAGGTTGTAAGAGCTTTTGATACTTTAGCGATAGCAGATCTAACCAACGGAATGAGAGTGGGAGAAAGTGAGCTATTCAACTCTGCACAACAATCTGAAGAAATTAGACTGTTTCGAAGGATGGCATTTGGTAGTCAAAATTACAGTATAGATTGTTATAGCCTGGATAATTAAAGAGCACATGGTAAATAGTGTTAGAGATAAATTCATCTATGAACAGTAGGATTCGTGAATTTTGAGATGGAACATATACAAGCTCACGATGTACAGGATGGTCTCTGAAATGAACTGTCTCCTGTAGGGATTGGATTTCAAGCCCTTAATACTGGTAGCTAGGTTATTTTAATTTTCCCACGTCACAGGTGCTGCAATTCTTTCTTCTTGTAATTAGCGCCTGCAAATTTTTGTTCTGAACAGTATTTTTTGTGTTAATAAAATCTCGATTCAATTTTGTTCATTCATCTTGAAGCAAGAGTCGTGTCACTCTCAGTTGACTCTTACCATTTTCTCTTGTATTCCTGGTTGCATGCCAAGCAGTTTACTTTCTCGTGATAACAAAGTAATGAAGAATGAATGGTGTGGATATCTCCAGTTATACATCTGTAGCAAATGATGATTGCACCGGTACAGGGTGGTGCCGATGTGACTAGTTATAGTGTCACAAGCATTGATCGGGATCAAATGAAGTGTTCAATAAAGAAAGCCACAGTGAAAGACTCGAAATCTGGGCTGATTGATCTCAGCTCGTGACAATGGTTTCTATCCCATGTTTTAAAGCGTCAGGAGGAGCTAGAGTTTTGGAAGAATGAAAACACACCATTATTATTGCCGATTTATGAACATATCCATAATCAAAATTCCATATGGTGCTCTCATCATAAGCATAGTTTGCTTTAAACATGCCAATCAATCCCCGAGGGAGTCAAGAGAGCAGGCATCTGTACAATGATGACAGCTATCTTACGTTTACTGGGATTAAATAAAACAATGAAAAGAATTTAGATAGATCCAACGATATAATTTCACTCCCCTCCTGTGTATACTGGTCTGGGAGGGACGAATATGGTGATTTTCTAAGAATGTTCAACGCTGCATTCATTGTTTAATGTGTAATGCGATAAATCAACGATTAGCGTTGTGGATTGTGGGGGAGGATGAGAATCTTTTCAGATGGGTTTGATTAATTATTGGTTTTATTAGCAAACTCGATTTTGATTTCACACCCTGAATGGTTTTCACTAGTCAACCACTGAATTCTCTCCTCAATTTGAACAGCCAACAGAAGCGATAACTTTCAAACCTTCATGCTCCCAAGGCCAATCCATTCAAAAACTAACCTTCCCTTGTCATCCAAGTCACTATTTATTTTTAAATGTTTTTGAGTTTTTTTTAGTTTTAAATTAATTTTTTTAAATAAATTTAGATTGTTTTAATATGCTGATTTTAAAAATAAATTTTAAAAAATTAAAAAAAATATTATTTTAATATATTTTTAAATAAAAATAATTTATAACAAATTCCCTATCAGTATTTAAATCTAGTTTTATCAGCCGTCCAAACTTGCCAACCCTTTAAAAAGAAATTATCTTTCGTTTTGCCTCCTCTGTAAATATTATTTATTGACTAAATTAAATTACATTATTATTAATTAAATTAAAATAATTAACTAAAAGATAATGAAGGGTTGCACTGCAGCTATGAATAGGCAAGCTATGGTGCTAAAAAAGCCATGTTTGCTAAAAAAAACAACATCCTTATACAAAAATTAAATTAAATTAAAATTAAAGTAATTTCTTACAAACGTGAATTCATTCTGGTCCTCAGTGCTCAAGGTTTATATAGAATGGTCCCTAGAATTTATTAGTGTTAACATGAGGCCCGTGTATGTAGAATTAGGGGGGGGATCAATGAGATAGAAGGGAGGAGAGAATCATAATTTTTTAGTTCTTAGAGTTGATTAAAAATATATTTTGAGGTTTAAAAATAGTTTTTAAATATTGATGGGATGATTTAAAGGTAAAAATAGTATAGAAATTGGGTTTTGACTTTTGAGGGTCAAAACTAGCGGCTACCGATTTTTCGCCGAAACACTCATCAAAAGTTCCACTTGTTGCTGACGACACGCTGTTCCCCTCTATTCTTGATTTTTTTAACGCCGAGGCCATGCACATCCAGCCGACGAAGCACGCGAGCCCTGTTGTCACACCCTGACCCCACTTTCCTTTTTTTGTTTTTCAATTCCCCCCCCCCCCCCGTTATTTACTATTTTATTAAAATTTATTTATTTCAATAATTAATAGTTTTTTTGTGATTTTTTCTATAGACCCACTAATTAAAATCAAGCCCTTTAATATTTTCTATGATTAAGTGTATTTTTTATTGATAAAAAATCAAACGTGTTAATATGATATACTTAAACGTAAACATAAAATACACGTATGGTGTTAAATGCTATAAGATAATTATTAAATTAAAAACATTCACAATTAATGATGATTCATTCTAATTTTATTCACATAATGTATTAAATTAATTAAAATATTTTACTATCGATACTAAACCTTCAAAAAAGATCAATCAATTTCTATTTTATTTTAAGAGTATTTTTATTATTTTACTATACATTTTAATTATTTATTATTTTTTATATTTTATCAAATAACAAATTTTCTATCAGTTTAAATTATAACAACAAAAAAATCATTTTGAAATATTCTTTCACGCCATATTCTTTTTATTTTGCTATATCATAGTTTTTTTATTGTGCAATCTGAATGAAAAAAAAATATTTATTTATTCTCGATTAATTTTATAATAATGAATAGAGTATGAAAAGAGAACCCGACGCCCTTCAAAGCCGGTGTCAAGGTTTTTAGATGAATGTACAAAAAGTACCATTATTCTGTTCCAGATACTTTCTTGTAATAATTCTTTCTAAGATAACTATGTCTGTCCTGAGAAAGATCAAAATAGAGCACAAAAATAGCAAACATGGAGTTTTGAAAAAAATAAGGCAACGCCACCGCGAACCCACATGCCCCAACGTTCACAGAGAATATTTCAGAAACTTGACTGCGTAATTCCCTTGCTCGTTTTTACCCCCCACATAACACGGCAATGATATAACGCGGTTTTGGTTGAACCATTCCAGTTGAAAAGAACAGCACTCAATTAGCCCCGCATCCTTAACCAGCCAAAATACAGATACAAAAAAAGAAAAAAGAAAAAAAACCATTCCTTTCCTTTCACCTCCTCCATTTCCATCCAGCCATGATGGCGACCCTTCAGACCGATCAGCTCAAGCAGCTCAAGGACATCTTCATTCGCTTCGACATGGATTCCGATGGCAGCCTCACGCAGCTGGAGCTCGCTGCGCTTCTACGTTCTCTTGGCCTCAAACCTACAGGTGATCAACTTCATGTTCTGTTATCAAACATGGATGCTAATGGAAATGGTTATGTTGAGTTTGATGAGCTGGTCAGTGCTATATTGCCTGATATGAATGAAGAAGTATTGATCAACCAGGAGCAGTTGTTGGAGGTTTTTCGATCATTTGACAGGGATGGCAATGGATTCATTACTGCTGCTGAGCTTGCAGGATCAATGGCTAAAATGGGACACCCTTTGACGTATCGTGAGCTATCAGATATGATGAGAGAGGCTGACACCAATGGAGATGGTGTTTTGAGTTTTAATGAGTTTGCAAACGTCATGGCAAAATCTGCTGCTGATTTTCTTGGCATCAAAGTTCCATAGAGCCTGATCGATGATGGGTATGGTCTTGTTAATACATGGACATGGACGTGGCGGGGATCTGCAATATCCATTAATGTGTCATTAGCATTTTGTTCTCTGATGGGGATCTGCAATATCATTGATGGTTTGGCATGATCCGATGACCTTTTCCTTTCACTTATTTTTTTTATTTCATCTTTCTCGTAATTTCTTGTGTGTGTAGATGTAATTCTTTTAAGATCTGGTCATGGGATACCTGTAAACAAGATGGAAGGAGGAGAGACCTGAATCCCACTTGAAACATCGTTAACACAACTTGTAGATTGCATAATGTTATATTTATTGTAGTGGTTGGAATTGTCGACATAAATAAATAACATGAAAACGACATTTTATCTACCAGTCCAAGATTTTCATTACTAATTTTTCTGCTACATGACATTACTGGTGGCATCACCAATCTATGGAAGTTAGGAAACCGGCTGCCATATCATTCAAGGTCAACGGTCTGCATTTGAGAAAGCAATTTGGCCTCTGAATGCATGAAAACTGGATGCAATGATTCAATGGAAAAAGGGCAGTTGTTAATCTGTGTAATTGGATTGCTAAGAATAAGATCATGGTTATGGCAATGTAAGATGTTTTTGCATGAATTTCAGTTTCTTGCAATTACTGATGATGGCCAGTTGCATTTATGTGAAGAACTCATTGTATGGGTAACTCTATTTTCCCTATCATAATTGAGGCGATACCATCTACAGATCCATCCAGATACAGCCACACAGCCATTTCTATGCATCAACTAATGGATTAACCACTCACTTAATCCTGGCTCAGTATATTTTTGCAGTAACAAAACAAATGTGTGCTGAAAATTATGGTCGTACGTAAATCAATATTCTGTTCTGTGATCCTTACAAAGAATTCTGCAGAATTGGATTAATCTGGCTTGGCAAGAGCAAATTCAGATACGGATGCAAACTGTGGGTGAGAGATGGAATGGGAACTTACAGTAAAGGGCAACACAATTATAGATCAAATTGACTCATTTACAATTCAACCTGAAACCACTGAGATTAGGGCTAAAACTTTTGTGCAACTAACTCATTTAGAAATCAAACCAGGGCAATAAGGAAGTTCACTTGTCAGTTCCCTCTCTGGTGTTTCCCAGGTAAAGAACAAACAATTTTATTGACATTTATTCTGCAAAGGAAACAACGTTATGGCCAAGAGTACCAAAAAGGAAAAGAGAAAGAACATTATAGCCGAGAATTTCAAGTTCCAATCAATGAATGTTCAGCTACGAATGAGAGGGCGTTTGGCCGCCTGCTGTTTTAACATTTGACTGCAGTTACAAGCTAGATATCCGTTGTGTGCTTCAGGAGATTCAACAAATTCATCAAGCATAGGGAAATAAAGACAAGAAAACGAAAATTCCTCTACTCCATAATCAATAGTAAACAAGAATCCAAGTTTATTAAGAAGTAATAAAAAATAATAAACTCAATAGAACTACAAGTTACAATAAGAAAAAGAAGAGTTTATTCTTGTAAACAACAAATACAATCCAAATCTACGACCAATTCAATGGTGTCCTAAATACATTGTAATAATAATACAAGTTGGTATAAAAATTACATTTCTTTCACAACAAACAAAATTTAAATTCCTTTTGGCATAAGTCTCCTGTTCCACTTATGGTACAGCTGAACGATGCTTCCATAAAAAATCACCAAAAACTCTTAACTTGCAGGGCCATACCTTCTGGTAAAGTAGAAGCCTCATTAAGTCGTATACAGCTGGGACAGAGTTCAGCTTCTGAGCAGATAACCACAACCCAGAAATGTTGACAGATGCCCTCCAGGAACAATCAGGCTATTATTGTGGCTGATTCTTATTCTTACGCCTTAACTTATTAGCTCGTGCTGCCAACCGTGCTGAAAAACCTACTGATGTTGGTGGCTGCAGTAACTTTTGTCGCATCATATCACAATACTCAGGATCATCTTCATGTTTCCCACTCTCTAACCTTTGTATCATCTGGTGGTACATGGGAAAGAACCTTGTTTCAATTGCTGAATATGCATAGAAGGGCAACAGTGCTGTGATTATCACAAATATGATTGTAAACCAGTAAGAAGCAGCCGGGGCAAGGGCTTCTGTAAAGAGTTTGTAGCCAATTGCAGATATTGACGGAGACAGGGACCCAAATGCCACGAAGAAAATGTACAACATACAAAGACAATATATAATTAGGCCACGCTGTATTTTGGTGAAGTAACAAACAGTCAATGCCATCTGCAAGTTCACAGCCCACACGATGCAAGTATACATGGTTCCTCCTAAAACATCCATCCCAACAGTTTTTCCATCACGGTTGAAGGCTTGGTGCTGCAGTGCAGTTGAGCAGAAGAAGAAAACGACTAGTGCAGTATAGAACCCGTTACCCAGCCAATGAAGTACTCGGCGCCAACCAAAGAGGAGATTTTTCATGCCTTCTTGGTATAGTAGAGGATACTGAAATATGAAATAAGTCAAAAAATGATCAAAATTTGGCCAAGATGTTTACTTTGCTTTACTAACCATCTAATGACCATAATTGAGTCTGCTAAGTGAGTGAGTGAGATACCTTGAGACAGCTTGCAGCAGATACATCTTGTTCAAAGATACCCAAAGCGGCAACTGGGAGAGCCGTGAAGAAGACATTATAAAATGACAAAAACCAATCACCGTATACAGACTGTGCAGAAAATGATGTATAAGCCTCATATAGCCAAATGGAGAAACCAAAGGCAATGTTCTTGTAGAAGAAATAGCATATCTGCATATGAAAAAAATATATATATATTAGTATAATCATGAAAAGGTGAAAACTCATGATGACATTTCACATTCATCAATAATCATTGACGTTAATTTAATGCCCATACTGAAATATTAAGCCATGTCCAAATCCAAACATATGAATGACCTTACCATAGATGAGAGCCTCCTGTAACACCAATGCCCATGTACAAGTAGTAAACGCTCCAAATACCGAAACTGAGCAATTGCAACATCACTTGCCATGGCAGCCTGAGTTGAAAACAAGCATAAAATAGGGTTAACAGGTGGTGAGAATTACAATCAAGTAGAGAAATATTTTCAACAATTAATTGAGATGTAAGCTGTTCTGTGGAAAAGACCTGCATTCCTTCAACACCACTGATTCCGACTCCAATATCTGCTTCTTGAAGCATACCCACGTCATTGGCACCATCACCAATTGCTAATGTTGTTTTCCTGGTTCCAGATTTGACTAGTCTTGTAACCTGTATTTTACCATTTAAAACAATTATTCTTTCAAGAGAAGTGTACAGAAGAAAGTCTTTACTATCCAACAACACATGCACCTACAGCAGTGAAAAACTAAGACTAATAACCCACCAGTGCTTTCTGTTTTGGTGATGAACGGCAACAAATGACAGATGCACAACTCATAGCAAGATCTAGAAACAAATGCTTCATGTCATCCTCTAATGCGTAAGCGAGTGATTTTCCATCAATTATCAATGCAAATGTCTCAGCAGTTCCACTTGGTCCAGTAAGCAGGGCCGTTCCATCAGTTATTTGACGAAGAACACTTTCCCTTGATGCCTGGAAAATGAATGTATATATCATCAATATCACATATAGATTCATAACAATTAAGGTGCATCTTTGACTTCAACACCCTTTCTCCCAACCGAGATGACACCAGGAGAAAAGGAAAATAAATCACAGGTAAATAACCTGAAGTGGACTGAAATCTTTGATGAATTAAAGCAGTCTTTACCTTAGTAATGGCATCCTTGTTTCCTGTTTTTTCCAATGACAGGATCTCTGGATTCTCCAAATTGATTATGATCTGCTTCATTCCTTGTCTAAGCAAACAACAGGAGAAGCTGCATATTCAAAATTTTAAGTCAGATGCCTCCACGTATAATATGAAATGTCCACTCATCTTAAAAGTGTCAATACAAACACTCTTTTTCAAAAAACAACATACCCAATGTTTATGGCAGTCTCCATTTTGTCTCCAGTCAAAACCCACATTTTAATTCCAGCTTGAGCAAGTTTGTCTATGCAGGCAGGAACCTAAAGGGTACACAGTATAAGAACAAAAAATTCAAGATCTCTAAAAAGGCCAGTTTATTTTAAAACATTTTAGGTTTTCTTACTCACCCCTTCTTGGAGTTTATCCTCAACAGCAGTTGCGCCAAGAAGAACTAGATTCCTCTCGATCTTCTCTGCCATGTCATCAATCAATGTTTCCCGATCTGCACTAACTGAATTCTTAGCCTCGGTGAATTTCTGGTTAAAAATTTTGTATTCTTCTTCAGCAAGTTCACGATAGGCAAGTATTAGGGTCCTCAGGCCAGAATCAGCATAGTCATTCACATGATTCTTGGTCTCCTCTTCAAACCCCCTACCACTCTTAGCAAGCCTTTCAAACATGACACTGCATATGATACAGGTTAAATTTAATTAATAAGCAATAGGTTAAAAGACAAGGAATTTTCCAATTTCAAGGGTTTCAAGGTAGTTGATCACAAACCTGTCAGCACCTTTACAAAGTAATAGCAGTTTCCCCTCCTCATTTCTTACAATCACAGACATCCGCTTTCTTGCACTGTTAAACTCCAAAACATTCAGAACTGTGTACACCCTTTCAACTTTCTTCCCAGTCCTTGGATTGTACTCACGCACTGCAACGCTTGTTTGAGTCCTTTTGTAGAATTCAAAACCAATTTCTCTTGCAGCAATCACAAATGCTGCTTCATCTGGTGATTCAGCTTCGTATGAAATCTTCCCCGTTTCTTCATCCACATCAGGTATGGCAGTGTGACAGATTGCCAACAAGAGGAAAAATTTTTCAATGATGTTAGCTTGGGGTTCATGGACCCAGTTCCCATCCATAATCCTTTCATCTTTAAAATTAAAACCTTTAATGTGCGGTTTTGTAGTGGAAGAATCCTTGCTCTGGTCCCAACCATTCACACTTTCACCTTCTCTCACACCCATTCCCCGCTCAGCCTCTGTAACCCCATGGCCATAAGCAGTCCCCGCGACAGAACACTTGATGAACTCCATGGAATTGCAGGTCAATGTTCCGGTCTTGTCAGAAAGTATCGTGTCCACTTGCCCAAGTTCCTCATTCAAATTTGAGGTGCGAGAATGTGCTGGCCTGTCAGATGGCTCATAGTACAAATTGATATCGTTGTTGATGAAACTGCTCTGAAAAACTTTGACGACTTCAATTGACACGTACAGGGAGATTGGGATGAAGTAATTGTACAACATGAGAGCGGTCAGAAAGTGACAAATTGATGCCATGACCGCTTTTTTAGGGTCAAAGTAAACAGTAGAATCATCTGGTTTGAGATACCACCTTTTCATCCTCTGTCCATCCAAGTCATTGTCAGTTGCAACTCCAAAAACAAGAGATCCAATAAATGCCATCATAAATAGAACAAAGAATAAGAAGTAAACAATTCTATCCATCTGCTTCTCAAATTTGCTTCTCTTTGAAGGGGGAGCTGTAGAATTTTGCATAACCTTTGTGTCATGTCCAGTGAAGATAACTGCCCCATATATATACTCTGTATTTCTGAGTTTGGAGTCTCTGAGGAGAAGCCGTTGAGGAGAGAGGGGATACAGGTTCTGTTCAAAGTCCAGAGTGCCAACGAAGGAGTACAAATTTGTATTTGGGTCTTCACATTTGATAAGAGCCTTGAAATCCCTATAGTAAGAGTCCTCGTGCATGAATGCTGTTGCCTCCAATGCCTGTTTCAGTTTCAAATTTGTCTCTCCATCTAGATTCATGGTCTCAACATAGCAGATTCCATCTTCAAAAGTTGATGAAAGCAAGAGGAGGTCTGCTGGAAAGTATTCATCCTTCTTCACCTTCACTATGTCTCCCACCCTCAGATTCTTCCATCCAGTAGATTTGAAAGTTCCATCACCCTGGTGCACTCTAGTTTTTCTATTGTTCATCTCGATATCCTGAGAATCCATTCCGAAAGAAAAGAGTACAAATCAGATATGAGAAATTTCAATAGAGGATAGATGATCAAGCATACTTATCATTTGCCACTCGGACATCTCTGATAGCATGCACGAGAACATGGAAGCATTTTAGAAGTTGCAGGTAAAACATATACAATATCAACAGGACTGCAATTTGTATAGTCCTGTTTCTTGGGAACAGGAGTTTCGATGCTACCTAGTGTAGCACAAATTACCCTAGGAGAGAGCAGAAGGCTCATCCTGTATCTGATGTTTCAATATTTCTTATAACTTACACAAAGTCTAGTATAAGATGCATGAATCAGCAAAAATGAGTTAAAGTTCTGATCTTTCGTCTTGTTTATCGGTGTCATCTAAAACCTTGTTAAACTTCTATGCAAAATATTTCCCAGATATGTCCAAGCAAATAACATGAAAAAAATCAAACAAAAGTAAAAAAATAATCCCAAAATTTCATCATCAAATCATATGAATACCATTCAATCAGTAGAGAGTAATTTGAAACTTCACTTTAAGAGAAGTCAAGAAGATATTACAAACACATCAAACCATAATCAATAAACATATCCAATCTGAGCAAACAAATAAGAAATTAAAACCATACCAGCTGAGCTCTCTTCCAATCTTCAATACCTTCTTTAACCATGGTAGCTCCAACAACAACAATAAGGGGGAAGATAGCACTGACAGCTGTGTAAGGTGCAAGAGGGGTGAAAGCCAAGATACCCACAACCAAGAAATAGAAGTTAGCCACTCTTCTGAACTGCTCAAACAATGATTTGGGCAAGAAAGTAGCAACATTGTACTTTGTAGTACTAACATAGTTGCCACTGTATCTTCTAATCTTGGCCTCAAAACAGTCTGGTTCATTGCAGTGAACTACCCTGGAAAACCCAGGTGCCCCCATCTGGGACTGATCACCCTTTAAAGATGTCTTTCCACATGCAAACGAGTACAGTTTGCTCAGACTCAACCTCTTCCTTTTACCACCACCAGCCATGTCTCTCTTTCTCTAACAAACACCAGAACCTTTTGGCTTTATACTTAAGAATGCTAAAAATGCAGCTCCTTTGAATGAAAACAGGAATACCCAGAAGCAGAATTAACAGTAATATCCAACCCCAGATGTGATTCAACCCTAAAAGCTAAGAATTCAAGAACCCAAAAACACAAGCATCAAAATTGAACAAGAAAAGAAGGGAAAAGCAAAGAACTTCGAGGAAAGTTGACAGGGTATTAGAGAAAAGCAGAGAGTACAAGGGAAGCTATGATCATGTGAATTATTATATGCAATCTCTACCTTTGAACAAGAACACAGAGGCAAGAGAGTACAAGGGTGGTTTACTCTGAAGGACACAAAGGTATAACAGGATTGTGTCCTCAAACAAACCATTCTCCTTATAAATAGATAGTGAAGAAAAATGTCAACGTGTATGATGGCAGTCTTACATTGAATTGGTATTTTTTTGATTAAATTAAGATATTCCTTCATTGGATTTTTTCTTTTATTTTTTCTTGGAGAAGGAAAGCAGCAGGAAAACGAAGAGAGATGGCGCATCTTGTAAGCTTTGAACGTAGACTTTGGTTCAACTAGTCCCCTCTTTTTTTTTTTTTTTTTACCTTTCGTTTTTTCTCTTCTCATTTAACTCTCTGTTACCTTTTTTCTTCGAAAAAAAGAAATAGTTACCTTTTCTCTTTGGTTGTTCAATAGCTACCCTGCTGCTTTGATTCTTCATTTTCTTTCATTTATTATTCTCTGTTTGGCCGCCCTGCTGCTTTTAAAATAGTCACCTTTTCATTTATTGCTTTTAGCAAAGTGGAATTGAAAGTGCATTAGTTTTATTTATTTATTTATTTATTTTATGTTTTTTTATGATGATATATTCATATTCAAGACTATTAAAAGTATTAATTTTATACTAAACTTATTTGAAGTCATTTTCAAACGAATTTAAGATTATTTTTTATAATTTTTTTAAGGTTTTAATTAGTTAAATGATAAAGAAATTTGTGTTTTTTTCTTTGACATTCAAAGTTTCAAGAAAATATCTTCTTGAGTACATTAAAACAGAAATACTTTATTTAGAATTTCATCGAAAAAGATTTAGTCTTGATAGCTGAAAACTAACCTAAAAATATCTTTATTGTTGAAATATTCTTTACATGATGGTTTATATATATATATATAAAATACTTCCCTGTTTTAGGAGCACTCGCCATTCTGTTTTTTTATTATTATATAGATAAATGAAAATTAATCCGGAAATATCCTTGTTTAACCCCAAGCAAGAAAAGCAAGTCTTCTTGTTATGAAATATTATATTAATTGCGAAAACACGCTCCTTCTAGATGTACGAATTTGACAAAATGCTTTCCATGGAAATCTAGCACCGTATATGCGAGGACTGTAGGCTTCGAGACTTTGAAGACTCTGTGGCATTGTTTTTTCATTATTATTATTATTATTATTATTTATTGGAGGGTAATTTTATTACGGTGACGCGAGTAATTCTAGAAGGGAAGCCTTGCATGAGATCTGTAAGATTGATTGATTGATTGAT
>Ga0325403_1000381_pt1 | contig 29915 bp, 8 predicted proteins | sample PopdelMetagenome_19_FD_205665 | JGI IMG/M metagenome (GOLD analysis project Ga0325403, IMG submission 205665) | Populus deltoides microbial communities from Bellville, Georgia, United States - Xylem-PdKOR-R4 | ecosystem: Host-associated > Plants > Phyllosphere > Stem > Wood/Secondary xylem... | reverse complement strand
CTTAGACAACACTTGTAAATCCACTAAATTCTCATGAAAAGTCTACTTTGTTGAGACAAATGAGTCAATAGAGCTTGGCCTTGATTCATTATTTTCTACAATGTAGGCCTTGGTTCAGCCTATTAAAGCCTGTTAATTGAAAAGCGAGGGATCCTTTTGAAACCAATTAGATATTAAACTTTTATTCATGTAATGACTAGAACCTTTTCATAGATTGTCTTCTTGTAATATCACAATGAGAAGTCTTATAAAGGTAAACTTTCATGAGAAAATGGATGACAACATAGTAACAATTCACAAAAATCCTTATGTGCATCTCATCTGAAGACAAAGGTGATCTCAAGTGCAGATTCTCCCTAATACATATATACGAAGTACAGCTTCTTAAAGACAATCAGACCAGAGATGAGTTTTGTTGTTTGTAATATTGGATTTTGGAACCGAACTATGTAGAGATGGCCAAAGACAGGCTTCCTGAGAAGTTTGAAACGGAAATGGGGCTGATGAAGCTCTTGACGAAGAATATACCTATTTCGTGGAGGAAATGATCATGTACATCAACAGTAGAGAGAATCTTGAACAGAAGAAAAAGAGAGTAAATATTTATATCTTCGAAAACATGTTCAAGTGCCCTTCCGCCGCACAGAAGAAAAAGAGAGTAAATATTAATTTTTTTTTTCTTTTGGGTGAAAACTGAAATACATGAAAGATTGTCTGTAAGGTTTTCGTATATTTACACATTTTTTTTTTGTAATTAGGTTTTTTTTTTCCGATTCATAAATTTTTTTCTACAACTTGAAAATTAAAATGCGCTTATGGTTTTTTAAGAAAAACATTGAAAATTAAAATAAAAATATATTAACTTGTAAATTTTCACTAAATATATTCTTGTTAGTACTCACAAAATTAAATAAATTTAATTAGAGGAAATTTCAAGATATAATTTATATTGTTTTTTTTTAACTAATAATTGCTATAACAATCAAACACTAATTCGAATTAAAATCAGTGACATTACTTCTTCATGAGAGAATAAAAAGAACAGGATCCGATGGAATCGCTATATATCATCTGAAGTTTACAATTTCCACCACCGGTTCCAACGGTCAATTGACATGAGTTAATCATACTCTTTTAAGCATATTAATTGTAAACTTGCTTTGCACTTCTATAATATGTAATTATTTATTTTTGTCAATATTTATTAATACCAGGCTTCAAAGTCAATGCTCATAGGGGAGAATGATTAGCTATTCGCATGCCCTTGCATTATGAATTTGTCTATGACGACGTCCTCTTTAACATGGTAGAGTCTAATTTTCTTTGATAATTAATTAATTCTCGTTGGTCTTTCCTTCAAGATCCAGCATCCCATTTGCAAAGTAATTATATGAAAAGAAAGTCGGTCCAATATTAAATTATATAATAAGTTACAAGTCCAATCATATCCATTATTTTATCAAATTACATGTTCTATTTATAGAGAGCATATAGCACCTTGTTTGACATATATATTCATACTATCATACAATTCAACTCAATCGTTCTTCTCTACAATCAAATTCAGGCTTCAGCAGCAAAAGTTACAATGGCGGTAAGCGTGTATAGATGTTGTGGATGAAATTATATAACCGTAGGTTAATTAATAAGAGTCTTCTATTAATTAATATTTTCTCGTATCATATTACAACTGAAAGGAAGGAATGGCACAGTTGTATTGAAAATTTTCGTTGTATTTTACTCAGTCGATCATAGAAATGAGAGTGCATATGGATTGCTGGATGCGAGAGCAAGGTGAAAAATGCTCTGGAAAAAGTCAAAGGTAAGGAATCACCTCCACTAAAAACTTTATGCAAGCGACAATTTTCGTCTTAATCATCCCTTTTTTTTTCAAGAATTATTTTCTCTGTTCCTCTCTTTTTAAGGTTTTCTTTGGACATATTTTCTTGGACTATATCTTAAACTTTTGTATTTATTCGTAAACACACAAAGGCGTTCATGACATAGATATAGATATGGGGTTGCAAAAGGTGACGGTCACAGGATGAGCTGACCAAAAGAAGGTTCTGAAGACAGCTCGTAAGACAGGAAGAAGGGCTGAGCTCTGGCAATTACCTTACAATCCACAGCATCATAGTTATTCTGACCATTACTACAACCAATACCAAGTTAACGGTCCACTTACTTACCATGCTCCTCAGCCTTCCTCTTTTTACAATTACTACAAGCATGGATACGATAGCAATGACATGGTTATTATCATCATCCTGTTCATTCCTCTATCTTTAACCACCAGACAGGAGCAGTTTTCAGCGATGAAAACCCTCATGGTTGTTCTATAATGTGAACAACGTAGTATATATTATTCTTACTGTATATGTACTTATACTGCTTTGTTTTTCATGCACTAATTTCCTTTTCACTTTATGTTTTGTTAAACCTTGTTCTCATGAAGCTATAAAATATAGACAAGAAATGCCTTTTTTTCCTTATCATTTTGCAACTTATAAATTGTTTTATTCTGATTTGTGCCCTAGGCATGGTACTGTCTATTGAGAAAACCAAGCTCCGTTGATCTTTTCTTTTTACTAAACTAAATCGCCACCGATTGCAATTAAAATTTTGATCTACATTAATATCATTCGGAAAGGATTAGGATGTACTCCTCCACAAACTCTAATAAATCTTTTCCAAAGAAGAGATGCCTTGGAATGTTTTAGAAAGGGGATAATATTCTCATATGCGCACCTAACTCATTTGCTATTACCCTTTCTCATTTGTGTCCCTAAACTATATATTTAAGCAATTAGGTCCAGAAAGTATCTAGGAATTATCAATCTGATCGATCCTTTCATCCTCAAATATACGTTGTAGTCATCTTTAAGTGTGGACTTAGTTGAGAAAATTCTTAAACAAATTTTTGATTGACAAATCCAATTGATAATTCTTGGGACCAGTTCGTTGAAAGTTATAGCGGACCAAATTTGGAAAAGAATTAGAGATAGGGGACTAAGATTATATTACCCAAGAACCCCATAAAAATTAGGGATGAAAACGTAACCACTCAACAGAGAATCCTCCCATCTGATTGAGATGAGTTTTAACCCAGTTTCACTAGGATTCAACCTAGTATGGATTTAATTAACTTAACTCGCTTTTATTTTTTAGCATGCAAATGAGAGTGTGGTTCGCCCAATTAATACCCAACTGTTTTTTTTTTTATTTCCTAAGTATTCTAAGAATTTTTGTGACTTTTAGTTTTCAATTTTTTATTTCCTTAATATAATGAAAAAATATATTTAAAAAAAAATTATTTTTCAAGTTTCTTTAAGCTTTTCAAACATTTTAGTAGCTAAGAAGTTTCCAAATTATTTCATTCGGTCATTTAATCTTGTAAACGGATGATGATAGGAATTCACAGGGTAGGTTTTGGTATTATCTATACTTCAATTCAAACCTAAAATATTATCAATATCCGACTCAAAATTTATGGTGTGTTTGTTTTTCACTGGAAACCACTTTCTAAACTTTCCTGTATTTGTTTGCCATTAGAAAAGTTGGTTAACGGAAAATACTTTTCTGTCAAAGAAAAATTTAGCTTGATTTCCAGAAAAGTGTTTTCTTTTTATTTTGGAAGGAAAGAACTTTCCAGAAGTTGTGAAAAATTTAGAAATATAATATTATTTGTTGATTATGTCAAATTTAATCCTCAAACTTTTGATTGCTATATATTTTGTTTGAATCTTTTTTTTTCAATTTCATCCCTTAAAATTTGATTTAATTTGATTTTTATATTAATTTTGGTCCTTATTTTTATGATTATTATTTACTTTTCTCTTATCATTTTTTAATTGAAATTTTTTATCTATCAAATTTGATCCTCATTCTTTTGATTGTTACTTATTTTATTTAAAATAATTTATGAAATTATAATTATAATTATTTTAATTTCATCATCTTTCAATTTTTTTATCTGTTAGATTTGATCTCTATTATTTTGATTATTATTTATTTTATTTGAGATAATTTATAAAATTAGATTTTTTTCAATTCCATTCTCTTTCAACTTTTTAATTTGTAAGATTTGTTCCTTATTATTTCAATAAACTTGAAAAAAAATAATAAGCTATTTTCCAGCTCATTTTCCATAACATAATAAAACATTGGAAATTATTTTCCAACTTATTTTCCATGACAATACCAAACATCGAAAAATAATTTACTTTTCCGGAATTCACTTTGCAAGAAAACCACTTTCCAAAAGGAAACTACTTTCCTGCAAATAAATGAGACCTTAATAAGTGTAAATTTTGAATACCAAAATCTAATCTAATCAAGTTTTATATAGTTATCAATTCAGACACTCATTTACTAACTGATATAGTCGAGTTTTTGAAAACTAAAGGTTCGTGTCATCTACATGGGGACCTGTCACAAATAAACTATGTGAATGACCAGTAGTGCTTTTATAAACTAGTAGTGAGATAAGACTAGGTCTAAGAGAATGTATAATCATGCTATACTAGAGTACTGGTTTAAAATGGAGATAACAAGAGATTCGATGGTTGGTTAAGATCAAATTTTTACAAGAGATTCTACAAGTTGTTTTCTTGTGGGAAGCCATATTGTCATTCGTTGGACTGCTAGATCTTTCAAAATTAGGCCCAAAAGTTTCTATTTAGACAAATTTTGTTATTTTTTTCTAGATGTTTTTGGTTTATTATTTTATTTCAGATATTATGTTAATTTTTTTATGCCTTTAAATTCTAAATTGTTTTCTTATAGAGATTGGGTTTTCTAGTTTATTTAAACATCTTAAGGAGACACTTAATATATACTTATTTTTCAGAGAATAAAACCACAAATTTAGAGTTAAAATCTGCAATACATTTCGCAAATCAAAATTCGCTTGTCAAATTCTTGAAGTGGTGGGGGTAATGACTGCCTCATATTATGCAGCATAAGTAGAAGAATCATTCAAATTTATTTTTTTGTTTAATCAAAATTGTTGTCTTTTTCGCTTTCACTTGCAAACTGAACACTAATCTCCAAAACCCATGTTTGCAAACATGTATGCAAAGCGTCAAAAGAAGGAATCTATGTGCGATAGGATTAGCAATTTACCTGATGCACTCCTCCTTCACATACTCTCTTTTGTGAGTTGCCAAGGAACAATTAATATACCCTTTCTGCTTATAAATTATTAACTAGTCCAAGTTTGATACTTTCCCAGAAATTATAAACAACATCTCGTCGTAACTAATGGCAGAATGTTTGTCGCACCCAACATCGTGACGGCCTTAAAAATAATCTTGAATTATGGAAAAAGGACAGATTTCTGGCATCTTGTTCTTTTAGGAAAAATATCTTGTTTAAGGAGTCGCCACCTAGTATTATGGTCACTAGGAACCCTAACTGGTCAACAGAGATTCTATGGTACAAGATTGGTTACGTAAAAGGGAAGACATTATCACCCCTTAAACGTTCTGCCTTAGGCAGACTGCATTGCTGGTTTTGTCTTAAATTGCTAAACATTTATTCGCTTATACTATGATGATTTGTTTATAATATTCCTGACTCTGGCGCCAGTGAACATTCGATCCCGAATAATTCCAACTCTAGTGTTGGTAAAAATTTATAGCTACAAAAAAATCAGCATATTTTTTTTTATTCCTGATCTTGATATCAGTGAATAAATTAACAAAAATATATTTTTTCTAAGAGATGCAAATTTTTATTTCTACACTTTCTATTATTTTTGGGTTGGGCCCAGCTCAGCTCATGGGGGCTGGGCTAGGCCCAGCCAGTGGCCTGGCCCGGTCTAAGTAGCAGGCGTGCATGAAAGCGCTCGCCTGCTACGAGAACAAATGACTGAATTATAATTCACTGCTACAGCAGCAAGTGAATTATAATTCACAGCTACTGTAGCAAAGCAAATGAATTATAAGGCAAAGGAAAGCGGGGAATGAGAAAGCACTTACCTGATGCGGGGAGATGAAGTCGAAGACGATGGTAATGGCGTGCCTGGACAACGCTTCTGTTGTTCTTTCCTTCTACTTGTCTCCTCCTTCCTTTTATGCTCTGTTTTCCCTGGTTCTCTCTTCCTCTCTTTAGTCCGGGTTTAGGTGCTGCGGCGAAGATGATGATTGGCCAATGTTCCCAGCTTCTGTTTCTCGTTAGCTTATCCTCTCTGTTTATCTTCTCTGTTCTATTGACTCTCTTTGCAGGTTTCGGTCCTCTGCTTCTTCTTCTTCGTCTTCCGTCCTCTGTCTCTGGTTCTACCACGTTCTCGGTGTCGTCCCCTTTCTTTTGTGATTCTTTGTTCTGCTGCCTCTGGTTCTGGAGGCTGGTTGCTGAAGACTGTGAAGACGATGGTCAACGCCGGTTCTCGTCTCTGCGCTTTCGTCCGATGGGTTGAGTTTGCGTCTCCTTTGCTCCTCGGTTCTGCCCTGTTTTTTTTGGTCTCCTGCGTCTTCTCCCCCTAATCCAGTCCAAATCCCTCCCAGTTTTTTCTTTTGTTCTTTCTTTCTCTTCCCTTTTTCCCCTTGGTTCTGTCTCTGGTTTTTCTTCCTTTTTTCTTTTCTCCCCTGCATTCTTTGTTTTCGCTGGCTTTATAGCCACAGAATGCCACCGTTACCAGGTAATAAATCGACTGTTATTGCAGGAGTAATGGTGATGCATCCGTTTTTGTTCGGTCGAGTGAAGAAGAAGATGAACAGTGTTGATGGACATGGCTAATTGCATTTTGATCCTTGACATTTTGAATTTTGGCAGTCCAGTCCTTGGGTAAATTGTAATTGAACCCCTGCATCTCAGCGCCATTTACACATTGGTCCTTGGGTTTTAATTTCTTGCACATTTGACCAGAATCAGCCCTATACTTTGATAATTTTTCAATTAAGCCCCTGATTTCATTAATTAAATTAATACCAATCTCAATTAAGTCTCAAAACTTATCAATTCTTCAATTAAACCCTTGGTTGGATTAATTAAATTAGTTTCAAGCTTAGTTAAGTCTCAAAACTTTATCAATTATCCAATCAAACCCTTGATTGGATTAATTAAATCAATTTCAAGTTTATTCAAGTTTCAAAACTTATCAATTCTCCAATTAAACCCTTAACTTGATTAATTAAACTAGTCAAGAGTTTAATTAAATCTTTAAACTTCCAATCATGTTGCCCTTAACCCAAATTTTAATTCATTCTTCAATTATTTTATTTTTACTTGTTTTTCATCATTTTTTCAGTAAATAAAATAATTAAAATAAAAGGTCAAAAATTAAGTTATGACAACGTTGATTAAAATTCATGTTGGGATCTGATGGCAAAATTATTTATCATAGGGATTAAAAAAACTTTATTTAATGTGTTTCTTCTATTTTATTAAAATCTTCAAAGTAAGAAATTTTAAAATATTAAAACATGTTTTTGTAACAAAAAAAGAAAGGAGCACATTAATAATAATAATAATAAGGTAGTTTTGATTAGATACATTGTTCACTCTTTATTTCAAATCAATACAATTATTCAATATTCTAAATGGTGTGGGGGAATCACTGTTCTCACATACTTAAATCACTGTGGATTACTAACACTGATTTTTTTTTTCCACTTTTCCACTTTTTTCTCTTTTTTCATTTTTTTTCACTTTTTTGTTTTTTGTTTTTACTTTTTTTCCCTTTTCCCCCCCTAAATTATCTTTGTCAATTTTAGCTTTTTAATATTAAGCTGGTTAAAAATTTTGCTTTGTAATTTTTTTCTTTAAAATACTGTGAATTGCTTCGGTGTTTTTTCACATGGGTTTTCTATTTTATTCTTTTATTTTTTAAAATTATATTTGTCGATTTTATTTTTTCAATATTAAGCTGATTGAGAATTTAGTTTTGTAATTTTTTTCTTTAAAATATTGTTGATTGCTACAGTTTTTCTCCACATGGTTTTTTTTTTGTTTTTTATGATTTTCTCCAAAATTATCTTTTTTAATTTTATTTTTTAATATTGAGCTGGTTAAAAATTACAATTACAATATGTGAGGGAAGCACTGTAGCTTTCCTCGCAAATTACTGTGGATTGCTACAATGTTTTTTCCCATATAGTTTTTTTTTCTAAAATTATCTTTGTCAATTTTATTTTTTTGATATTAAGCTGGTTAGGAATTACAATTAAGTAATAAGTTAAAGGGTGTGGGGAATTCACTGTTCACCCACACCCAATGCACTGTGGATTACAATATAATAGTAATCCACAGTGCATTCTTCTTTTCTTCTTTTCTTTTTTTTTTTACTTTTTCATTTTTTTTTCATCTTTTTTTTTCTAAATTTCCCCTTTTTTCTTTTTTTTTTCCAAAATGAATTTTCTTTCTTTTCCAACTTTCCTTTTTTTTTGTTTATTTTTTTTTCAAAATTATCTTTGTCGATTTTACTTTTTTAATATTGAGTTGGTTAAAAATTTTGTTTTGTAAATTTTTTTGTTTAAAATACTGTGAATTGCTATGACGTTTTCCCACATGGTTTTTCTATTTTATTTTTTGATTTTTCATAATTATATTTGTTGATTTTATTTTTTTAATATTGAGTTGATTGAGAATTTAGTTTTGTAATTTTTTTCTTTAAAATATTGTTGATTGCTTACAATGTTTCTCCGCATGGTATTTTGTTGTTTTGTTTTTTGATAATTTTCTCTGAAATTAACTTTTTTGATTTTATTTTTTAATATTAAGCTGGTTAAAAATTACAGTTACAATATGTGAAAAAAACACTGTAACTTTCCTCGTAAATTACTGTGAATTGCTATAGTGTTATTTCCCACATGGTTTTTTTTCCAGTTTCTTTTGTGTTTTCTTTTTTTGTAATATTTTTTTCTAAAATTATCTTCGTCAATTTTATTTTTTTAATATTGAGCCGGTTAGAATTTAACTTTGTAATAAAGCTTAATCATGTGGAGAAAGCATTGTAACTTTCCTCACAAAACAATATGGATTGCTAGAGTGTCTCTCAACATGGTTTTTTTTTTCTTATGATTTTTTCAAAATTATCTTTGTCAATTTTATATTTTTAATATTGAGCTGGTTGAGAATTACAATTACAAGTCATTACAAATAAGGCTAAATCATGTGGGAAAGCACTGTAGATTTTATCACAAAACATTGTGAATTGCTACAATGTTTCCAACATGGTTTTTTTTTCCTGTTTTGTTTTTGTTATTTTTTTTCTAAAATTGTATCTGTCGATTTTATTTTTTTAATATTGAGCTTATTGAGAATTTAGCTTTGTAATTTTTCTTCTTTAAAACACTGTGAATTGTTGCAGTGTTTTCCCATATGATTTTTTTATGATTTTTTTTAAAATTATCTTTGTTGATTTTTTTTTAATATTGAGTTGGTTAAGAATTATAATTACAATAAAGCTAAATTATATGGGGAAAGCATTGTAGCTTTTCTCACGAAACACTATGAATTGCTACAGTATTTCTCTAAATGGTTTTTTTATGATTTTTTCTAAAATTATCTTTGTTGATTTTATTGGAGAAAACACTGTAGTTTTCCTCACAAAACATTATTAATTGCTACAACGTTTTTCCTCATAGGTTTTTTTTCCTTCAAATATTATCTTTGTTGGTTTTTTTATATATTAAGTTGGTAGAGAATTTAGCTTTGTAATTTTTTTATTAACAGAAATGTTAAAAAATATGGCGAAAACAATCATTTTGTTCAGTCTCTAAATTTTTGATCACCAACACAACTTTTTTTCCCATCATGAAATATTGGTTTTATCATACCTTTAATTTTTATTACTTATCTAGCGCTGGTTTACAATTATAACACTATCAAGTACATTTGTTTTATAAGCCCGCGGCAGCGCACAAGCATGCCAACTCGTTTTTTCTAATTTCTATTTTAGTTTTCTTTATTTTTTTTCCCAAGAATTCAAATAACTATCTTTATTACGAATATTCATTTATTTTTTGCTTTTTTACAAAAAAAAACCCTACTGTTTTAGCCTTTAATTAGCATTAACCATTCTTTATGTGATTTATTAATTCAAATATTTTTAATTCGTTTTAAAAAAAATACAAACATCATTGTTTCAATTTTCAATTTAAAATTGAAATTAATATTGACTAAATATTTTTTTTTCATGAGAATTCAAGTCATTATTGTTTTACAAATATTCATTTTTATTGCCACACAATTAAATAAAAAAAATCAAAAAATGACCACATTATTAGCTCAAATATGTACACTTGCGCATTTATTTTTTGTTTTTTACCAAAAAAAAAAACTCTCTATTTAGAATTTAATTAGTATTAACAGTTCTTTATGTGATTTATTTTTTATATATTTTTTAATTTGTACAAACATCATCTTTTAAATTTTAAATTTTGAATTTTTATGCTACAAAAACACATGTCCACAACATCATATATAGCCTTAGTTTTTTTTTTCTTACATTAGTTTGGAATGTTACCCATAATGTAGTGTGATATCCCTAACTAGTTCATATCTATCTAATTGATCTAATTGAGCAATTTCCCCCCTCTTTGTATCTGACATGTTATCCAATGGAGTCGATGAGATTATTCCAACCATTCATGCACTTCATGCAACAAGCTACCTAGCTGGCACAGCAGCCAACGAAAGAATGAAACTTGCACCCTGTTTATCACTAAAAAGCAGTTTTTTTAAAAAAAATAATTTTTTTAAAAATAAATTCTTATAAAAATAAATTATTTTTCAAAGTTTGATAGCATTATAAAAAATAAATTGAAAAATACTTTTCAATATTTGGTTATGCAATGGAAAATAAGCTGAAAAATAACTTATTAATATTTTTTTTCAAGTGTATTAATATAATAAGGAACAAATCTTACAAATTAAAAAGTTGAATGAGAATAAAATTGAAAAAAAAATTTCTTAAATTATCTCAAATAAAATAAATAATAATTAAAATAATAGAGATCAAATTTAAGAGATAAAAAAAATCAAAAGATGATGAAATTAAAATAATTATTATTATTATAATTTCATAAATTATTTCAAATAAAATAAGTAACAATCAAAAGAATGAGGACCAAATTTGATAGATAAAAAATTTCAATTAAAAAAATAATAAGAGAAAAGAAAATAACAATCATAAAAATGAGAACTAAAGTTAATATAAAAATTAAATTCTAAAAGATGAAATTAAAAAAAAATATTCAAAACAAAATTTATATAGCAATCAAAAGTTTGAGGATCACATTTGATATAATCAGCAAATAATATGACATTTCTAATTTTTTTACAACTTTTAGAAAGTGTTTTCTACCCAAAATAAAAGGAAAGCACCTTTCTGAAACCAAACCAAATTTTTCTTTGATTGAAAAATATTTTCCGTTGAGTAACTTTTCTAATGATAAACAAACATACTAAAGTTTGAAAAATGATTGGAAGAAAATCATTTTTCATCAAACAAACATGGTCTTGTCATATCCCACATTTCATAGTAGTTTTCTTACAATATTTTGAAACTATGGTAAAATGTTTTTTAAAATATTTTTTTTATTTAAAAATATATTAAAATAATTTATTTATTTATATTTTAAAAAATTTATTTTTAATATTATATAACATATTAGAACAATTTAAAATTTAAAAAATAAAAAAAAATTCAATAATACTTTTTAAACACAAAAACAAATACTTTGCAAGTACAGTCTTGATTAATAAACAAACCATCAAAGCAAATTGTACTTGGAAAATAAATTTAGTTGTCCCAACTATTAGTTGTATCACTAAATTTTAGTCACGAATAAGAAAAGGAAAATAAATAAACAAACAAAAAATAGTGTCAGAGTTTTTGACTATTTCACTTGTGATGCACATCAATTACAAAATAAAATATAAAAAATTAACAAATAATTTGATAATCAAACACATGATTTCTGAACATATGATATCATAATTGTTTTTTCCAAAAACAAAAAGAATTTAAATACACTGGAGTTTTATTTGATAGAAAATTTAGAATTGATTGTTTCACTGGGATGTCTTATCTTTTCAAAAACAATAAGAATTTAAAGCCAACCGGAACACCGATTTCAGCTTGGGTTAAAGGGGATCGCCAGAAGGGATCTCAAGTTAACCCAACCGCAACATTGATTTCAACTTTGGTTAAAGGGAATCGTCAGATGAGATTTTAGGTTGACCGAGCTACAAACATAGATTTGGTTAAAGGAGGTCGCCAGAAGGGATCTCAGATGGAATTCCAGGTTAATCTAACTGAAGTTAGAATTCAGAGGATTGCCATATCAGGATTTCAAGATGACTAAGTTGCACATAGTTTTGATCGTTAGTTTCGGGTTGATGGTGTCACGACCCGAATCCTGGATCCATGACCGGTACAAAGGCAAGGTTCCCCTCCAAGGTTCCATACCTATACGAACTCAAACTTACATACAAACTTATCCTTTAAACAACTCAATTCGAGTTCAACGCAACACTGATAACAAAATTAACTTCATAATATAATTCGATTGTCTTAATACAAGAGTTAATACAAACTCATAGTTTTGGGGCACGAACTAGACATAAAAGAAAGGTACAGATTACAATCAAAAAGCAGGTTCAGACCTGGAAAGATAAATAATGAGAGGATGAGTTCAACAACTCAGTGAGTAGATAACATTCAATATACACACACGAGATAATACAACAATGAGGAATATATATATACAATTATGGCTTAGGTCCTTATAAGAAGGTTTCTCAAATAGATCATAACAAGAATATCATAAGGTAAAGCTCATCAGAAAATCAAAATACAATGAGCATGAGGCTCCGTTCTGTGGGATGATCAGTTCACACAGGTTGGTGACTCCCCCAACCAACTAGGCTTCAGATACGATGTGCAAAAGGATTAACACTGCCTTGTTAGCATGGGTATTCTGACTGGCATACCATAGGTTTATAATTATAATCAAACAGACATATTCATATCTCAAGGCTCAACTCATGACATCAATCAAATGAGGAGCTATCAATTCAGAAGTCAATTCAAAATATATATACTGGTTCATATCAAGAATTCAGATTCAACAATTGATCATTCTTTATCATAACAAGGATAATAATCAATATATATATATATATTATCAAGAAGCATGATCCAATTCATATTAACAAATCAAATATTTATAATATTTCTCATGCATATGAAAAATTATCCACTTACCTGACTCAAAAGCAAACAGCACTCAAAAGCAAATACCGAAGGAAATCCTACTGATGTCCTACCGTTAGAATATTAGAATTATCTAAATACAAAGGAGACATATTCAAAAACGACTTGAAAGAACATACAACTTATTTAATACACCTAACTATGGGTATATTCTATAACCCTATATGTTTTTAAACTAACTAGTCATTTTTCTCAAAAACCCAAAAATTAAACGGTTTTCCCGAAATCTAATTCATAATAAAACAAATAATAAGACTTGATAATAATTCACTAAATAACCCTCAATTATTCATCAAACCAATCTGCAAAAGCTAATATTATAGCTAGGGACCAATCTGGAATTTATCATATTTTTAAGGGTCAAATTGTAACTTTGTCAAATTGAAGGACCAAACTAAAAATATCATAAATTCATGACTATAGTGGAATTCTATCCATAATTCATCTTTAATTCTATCCAGAATCTCAGATTATGTTCTAGGGACCAATCTATAATTTTTCTAAAGTTACTAAACTGTAATTTTCATAAATTGAGGGACCAAATTGAAATTTCATCATCTTCAACCTCAAACCCAGAATTTTCATAGAAAACCTACTCTTATCTCCTGATTTCTATAAAATTCACCATTCACACAAATCATAACTCAAAATCATCATCTTTACCTAAAATCTTTCAAAATCAACTAAATAACTCATTACCTATAATAGTCAACTCATAACATTCAAATCAATTCATCAATAAACCCAAAACACAATCTTCAAAACCCTAAGATTTATCAAAACAGAAATTTAAAGCTCAAAGAACACACATTTATACATTTAAAAACCTAAATCTTACCTTTAAACTTATTTTCTTCAACTCTCTTCTCCTTCCCTTATCTTTCCCTCTTTTCTCTTCTTCTTCTTTCCCTTTTCTTCTCTTCTCCCGTCAATTTTTCACTCTTAATTTCAGATCTCTCTCTCTTTTTTTTTTCTATTTATACTTATTATGTTTATTCAATTACCATACTACCACTCATTCATTTATACCCACTCTTTAAGCCTCTAAGGGCTTTGTTGCCTTTTCATACTCATTTATTTCAAAAACATCACAGAAAGGGATTGCTGTAAAGACAGAATTTCAGATCAACCAAACTTCGACAAGATCAGTTTCGGAAGTTCAGCTTTGTTTATCTTTACAAAACTTACTACGTAAAGTCTCTGCTCCATAAGTATCGTAAAGAGGGGACATCTATTGTAACCCATTTTTGGGTCCCCATACAAAAAAAAAAGAAGAAATATATATATATATATATATATATATATATATATATATATATATATATATAGTCAGAAGAAATCTAAAAAAAAATAATAGCAGTAAATAGGTTGCTGGAGCGGCCAGAAAATGGTCAGAAATTGATTGAGGAGGTTAAAAAATACAAAGATTAAAATTTGACAGTATATAATTGACTGATGAGAGCCCTGTTGAAAAAGAAAATTCAATTTGAGGAGAAAAGTCCAAAATCAGATCTTTAAAGACTCAATTGGATTTTATTGAAGGTTTAATTGCATTTATAGAGGGTTTGATTGCAAGAAAAATTGATTTTTAAGTCAATTTAGGCTTTAATTGGAAGGAATTAAAGTTCAGGGGTTAAATTACAATTTTTAAGAGTTGATTTGGTCAAATCAGGGGCTTAATTGCATGAATATTGAAGTTTGATGGGCAATTAGGGACTTCATTAAATAAATCAAAAACCAATGACCAAACTGGAAAAGACGCGTAGATAAAGGGACTGAAATTGACCGAATCAGGGACCAAATTAAAGAAATTTGAAGTTTATTGATTAATTGATGGTCAAAATGCACAAATTCAAAACCAAGGACTAAAGTGAAAAAAACAGCCAACTTTAGGGCCGACGATTGAAGTTGGAAGGGATGCAATCGAATTGATTCTTAAAATCAAAATTGCATTTGAGGACTTAAATGAACAAATGATGAATTGAGGACTAATTTGGAAGTTGACGTGTTTTGGTGCCCTTTTTATTTAAATGAAACGGTGTGTTTTGTCTAAAATGATACTGTTGCATGTTTTAAACGACACTGTTCCTTTTTCTTCTTCCCCTAGACGTGCAACAGGGGAAGATAATTTTTTTGTTTTTTTTCTTTTATTCTTCCTGCCTCTCTCTCTCTCTCTCTCTCTCTCTCTCTCTCTCTCTCTCTCTCTCTCTCTCTCTCTCCCCGTGTGCTCTGTCAAAACCCAAAGCCCGACGCCACCCATGCCCCCTCATGATGAGAAACCAGGGGGTCGTGCCCTGCAAGCGATGCCCATTGGCCACCTCGCCCGACGTCGTAACAGTGCAAGAAGGCCCCACTCCCCATACGCAACGATAAGGTAGGGATAGGGTCGATCCTGCTCCCCTTTGCTCCTATAAATGCCACCCAAAAGGAACACAGATGAAGAGGGGAAGAAATAAGAATAGAAAAAAAAGAGAGAAAGAAACACGGGACGGGGAGAGTATAGAGAGGATAACGTAGAAAGAACATAGAGAAGGAGGGAAATGGAAGAAAAGAAAGGACAGTGAAACAGGGGAAACAAAAGAGAAAGGAAAACATAGATCGTAAGAAGGGAAAGAAAACGAAACGCAGAAGAACGAAAAACAGGGGAAAAGAAAAATAAACGGTTTATCTCCCTCTGTTAATAATAGCAGCAACACCACCGTCTATGTTCCTCTTAGAACCACCGCTTGGAAGAAGAAATAGAGAAGCAAGGTGACAGAAACAGAGAAAAAAAGCAACGCAGAAACAGAAGAGAAGAGGAAGAGCCACCGCAGCAACCACCTTCACTCCGCCGCGACCACATTGCCACAGAGGGCCACCAGCACTGTCAATGCCGTCAGCAGGCCAGCCTCCCTTCTCCTTCTTCTTCTACTTTCATTTTCCCTCGTCTCCACTGTTCACGCTGCATGTGAACAGCGGAGAGTTGCTCCACTGTTCATGGGTCGAACCGGGTCCGACCCAATCCAAAAGCATCTCGTTGGGCCGAACCAGCCCAACACCTTTGGGCTGGCCTCGGCCCAATCCTAACCCCTTTCGAGGTCAGTCTCGGCCCAGACCCTTTTTGGGCTAGTCCCGACCTAGACTCATTTAGCCCAAAACCAGTATTTTATATTATATTATATTATTTTTTCTTTAAACTAATCAAAAAAAAATTTCAAAAATCCTTTTGAAAAATTTGGTGATTTTCTTGTGTATTTTTATATTTATTTTGCGTAATATTGGTTTGTATTTTTATATCGTAAAGATACAAATTCGGTATTAAAATACTTGGTTTTCGTCAAAACATTGCAAAAAAAATTATAAAACAAAAAAAAATTATTTTCATGCATACAGCCAAGTCTCTTAAAGATAAGAAAAAATAATCACATCATATTTTCATACAATATATATATATATGTTTTAGCATGCATTTTGGCTTTAATAACCAGTTTATTAGAGCCATGAGAACTAGGCCAATATTTCAAAAAATAAAATACCCAAAAAATATATATTTTTTCTTTTTGTATCTGGATTATGAATTTACACGTAAAACATATTCCCGATATTAAAAAGGAAGTTTTTTTTATTGACGTTAGAACGGTTAGGTTTTTTACCTGATAAGATAAGGACCTCCTTATTGAGGAGGACTTTTCTTAAACCATAGACAGACCAACAATTAGAAATACAATAACACCTTAGATTTTTATCAGGCAATTAAACAATGCAGCTTACCTTAGGTAAGACGTATTTGGGGTGCTAATACCTTACATTTACGCAACCAGTCCCCGTACCCGATCTCTGAGATCAATTAGGGTTTCTAGTGATTAAAATACTAGGTGGCGACTCTCATTCATGCATTCCACTGATAAAAGACAAGAATTCGTTGTCTCCCTATATTTGCCAAATAAGAAAAAATAATTTGTACAAACATCATCTTTTAAACTTTCAATCTTGAAATTTTATGCTACAAAAACACATGTCTACAACATCATAGCCTTTTTTTTTTCCCTTACATTACAACTTAGTTTGGAATGTTACCCATAATGAAGTGTGATATCCCTAACTAGTTCATGATCTAGCCTCTTTATATCTGACATGTTATCCAATGGAGTCGATGAGATTATTCCAACCATTCATGCACTTCATGCAACAAGCTAGCTAGCTGGCACAGCAGCCAATGAAGAATGAAACTTGGCATATTCCAACTTTTCATATTAGTTTTCTTACAATCTTTTGAGTTTATGGTAACAGTATTTTTTAAAATATTTTTTTATTTAAAAATGTATTAACATAATTTATTTATTTTTATTTTTAAGAATTTATTTTTAATATTAACATATTAAACAATTTAAAATTATAAAAAAATTAATTTAAAATTTAAAAATAAAAAAAATCCAATAGTACTTTTTAAACACAAAAATAAACACTTTGCAAGTACAATCTTGGTTAATAAACAAACCATCAAAGCAAATTGTATTTGGAAAATAAATTTAGTTGTCCCAACTAGTAGTTGTGTCACTAAATTTTAGACACGAATAAAAAAAATAAATAAATAAAAAATAGTACCAGAGTTTTTGTCGACTACTTGACGTCTGATGCGCATCAATTACAATAAAAAAAAAGAAAAAGAAAAACTGATTTGGCAACCAACCACATGATTTCTGACCATATGACATCACAAATGTTTGTCGAAAAATTTAGAATTGATTTTAAAAAATACATCGGAGTTTTATTTGATAGAAAATTTAGAATTGATTGTTTCATTGACATATCGTATCTTTTAAATCCTTGTAAATGATCCTAAACACTAAATACACAAGGAAGAAGAAGCTCAGACTAATGAAACAAGTGCTGATGGCAAGTTCCAAGGAAGGTTCTAGAACTGCGTATGTGTTTGTGATGAATGCGATAATCATTGTCCCCATGCCAATAATGGTTAACAACGTGGCCAACATAAATAAGCTTATTGTGGTTTCCTCATCTATCTTTTCATTCTTGTCCAATCCAAAACCTTGAATAAACGCCATCAAAAAGTGGATAAAGACAGTTAAAATGGAGAGCACCATTGACATTGCATCTGAGATGACAAATACTATAAAAGCAGCTTTTTTAGCTAGAATTGCAGTGCCTTTATTTGGACCTTGGTCGCTCTTGTAACCGCCAGGGAGGGTGAATGCTGCTGCAAATGTTACCGTTGCTATCAGCGCTGCAACAACTAGATGAGACTCTCTTGCCTTACTCAAAGCATCATCTACCCCTTCGTTTCTCTCCTCATTGTTTCTCTCCTCGTTGTTTTTCTCTTCCTCTCGTTTCAAAACAAAGGGACCCCAGCCAATCGGTCCATTGCCAACATCTTTAAGGGATTTTACGCGCTCTTTCTGCAAAAATATATATTTTGGGTAAAATATGGTAGATAATTGTTCTAAAAATTTATGATGTTAAAGAGATTTTAAAAATAATTTTATATTATTTTCTAGTATATTTTTTGAAGTGAAAATTTTTTGTACTTCATTTATGTTATTTTGTATTTAATTTTTATTAATTAAAATATAAATAATAATATTTGAATTTATAACTGCTTGTTCAGTAACTCTAATACTATTTTAAAAAAACCAATAATCCATCATTTTTAGCTTTTTAACATATATCATATATCATATATCAACTTCCGAGCCATTGTTTTTGTTTCTACAACTAGCTTTTTTGCAATCAAATCCTTTTTGTTACTGTATATATTATATATAATTAGCAGGTAACAAAAACTAATTTGGTTGAAATTAAACCGCGCTTGCTTTACATTAGCCCAATTATCCCCCAAAAGAAGACTAAGACTTAATTTTATATACGATTAATTTTACATCATTTCATTCTAAAGTAATCCAATATATTATTGTTTGTTGCTACTCTCCTTAATTGCTTTGTAAGATTATGTTAAGTTTCTATTTAATTTTTCAACTTTAATTTTCTTTCTAATTGTTTGTTTAAAAAGAATTGGGGTTTAAGTATTGATTTTGGTGTTTTTCTTGTTGGGTAAATAAGCTGCTTAATTATTTCATTTGATTTTATTTAATTTTTATCCATTTTTTATTGTATTTATATTTTCAAAATTCTCGGATTCTTTAAATTTTAATTAATTGTATTTTTTGTTTGTTCATTTGTACTTACTTTTTGTTTTTTTTATTGAAAAATATATGTTTTTTTTAAGTAGTTACATGCGATTCATATGCATAATCTGTTATAATAGATGAAAAACTTGACAAAATTAATAAAATGGCTTGATTTCAAATAAAAAAGGAGATATTCAAAACCCAGATTGAGAAATTGATTCATTTCTTAATTACACCCCTAACTGGCTTCAAACATTCAATTTTATGCAATTGTATCCCTAATGAACTTCAATTTAAGACCCGAATTTCAATGCATTTTTCATTTTGATCTTTAGTATCAGATTTGTTTTCATTTTAACCATTAATTGACCATTAAACTTTCAATTATCTTCAATTTCACCTCTGATTTCAATCAATTAGGTCCCCATTGTTTAGCCTTTTGCATATTGGTCATTAGCTGCAAATTTCTTCAATTTAACCCTTAATTGAACATAAAACTTTGATTTTATTGTAATTTTACCCCTAATTTCAATCAATTAATCAAGTAAAAATTAAATTTGGTCTTCTAAAATTCTAATATTCTTAATTAAGCCTAAATTGGGATCCTAAACTTATTTTTTCACCATTTAAGTCCCTAATAAAATTAATTTGACCCATTTAAAGTATAATTAAGTCCTTGCACCTAATTAAATCCTTCAATTGAAACCAAATTAACTTTTAACATAGTTGAACTTTAGTTTGGCCTATGATTAAATCAAATTGGCATATTAGAAATCTAATTATGTCCTTACGCTTGATTTTTATGCAGATTCATTCACTAATGACTTAATTCAACTTTAAATTTACGTTGTCTTTCCAATTTTGAATAAAATGGGGGTACAATTAAGCTTTCAATTTCATCCAAAATTGTAGTTTGATTTTTTTGTATATTTGGAATCCTTCTCAGCTTTAGTTTATTTTTGCTAAAACATCAGTCTTTAGTTTATTTTTTTATTTTTGTTTGGGAAAAAAATGAGTTTGGGGAATAACCTAGAAATGGGTTATGACACGGGTAAAATATCTTTTTTCTACAAAAACATTTATTTATCCTAACTTTTTTGACGTGTTTTTATACATTAAAAATATATGTAAATTGAGAAGTTCTTTCATACATGTAAACAAATAAATTGAGAACTATATGTGTTAATAAATGGGAAAAACATCATTAACAATAACTAAAAAAATTGGAAAAATGAAGTAAACAAGAATAGATCAATACATTTAAACTATATACGAGATATTAGCCTGATTCTATTTGCTGAATTTGTTTATTAAAATTAATTTGTTATTCAATCAAATGATAATAGAAATAGACACGCATATTAAACTGATTGAATAAAATAAAAGAAAAAAAATATTATGCAATGCTACACATGTTATAAATATTTTCTAAAAATAAGTATTTTTTATTTTAAAAAATAAAGGTCATCTATATAAAACATTAAAAAAAATATAGATAAATACAATAATCTTTCCAAAAACTAAATACACACAACACCATTAAAAACAATCCTCTTTCCAAAAAAGGTTAAATAAGAAAAAATCACAGAAGAGGAATATTAATTGAATCATAAATTTAAAAATTATTTAAGAACTTAGACATTCAAAGAACATATCAATTAAAAAAATCAAGATTAGAAAAAAAAGGCCAAAAACAGCCCAGGCTCTCAGGCCAATGTCCCAGCACGCTTGGGCCATTGTAAGGAAAAGCCCAAGCGCGTGGGTGGGCCTTCAAGCCTAACCTCGTGTGCTTGGGCTTGGTACTATTTTTTTATTTGAAAAAAAATAAACAAATGACATGTCGTCTACAAGCCTAAATTCCGCCCTCAATAATGGTGACCGAAAAATCAGGGCAGCGTCTCTTTTGGTCAGAAAACTTGATTTTTAAGCCATTGCAACCCCAAAACACCTCACCAACACTCTTATAACACCCAAAAATCATTCCATCAACTCCAAATTCCCAAAAAATAGCCCAAAAATCCAAAATTAAATCGAGTTAATTTTGGTTTTCTCGACTGAAATCTGGATTTTTATGCAACATTGAGGCTTTAAACAACTACCATGAAGCCCCTCTCATATCTAGGAACCCGTGGACACCAATAAAACTCATTTTGGTGGTCCAAAATGGAGTGAACAATGACTTTCTCTCTCATTGTTAGAATCTGGCAACAATTATCTCTCTCCTCTCTATAACCTTAGACTGAAAAATAACACAAATAAACTTGTGCACCAAAACTGATTTCTTAAAATTTCAAGAGATCTAAATTGTATGAATGACGTTATTTTTAAAGATCAAGGACCTAAGTATATTTTCCTTGAAGTCTCTAGTGTGCCACCCATGTTTGGTGTCTTTTTTTATTTCAATCCGCATCTTTTCAATTTCACTCTTGACTAAGAAATCATAAGTAATTAGCATTCAATTACGATTAAATCATACAAAATAAAAATTTAAGGATCAAAATGAATTATTATTAAAAAAAATAATAAATCCATAGTGTTTTGTGAATGTATGAACAATACCCACTTATAGTAAAAAAAACCACACGGTTTAGTGTTTCTTACTAGATGATTGACCCGCACTACACTGCTTGTCAAGTCAAATTTTTATTAAATATAAAAAAAAATATTCAAATATTGCTAATATTTTTTTTCCTAGTGGAAAAAAAAATTAAATTGTGTGAGGGTTTACCTGATATAACCCGGTTAACTTTACTGGTCCAAAAACAACTCATATAAATCGTGAAAACAAATTTTGACTAAACAAAATTTCAAGATTATATCTTTTCTTAATATTAAAATAACAACATATTAGATTGACCTTAGACAACTCGAGTTAACATGTCAAATTCATGACCCAGGTTATGAGACTATGATAATCCTATAGAAAACAAATCAAAATAAATTATTAAGCCTAATTCCCAATCAACCCAATATTGAAGGATGAAATTGAAAAAAAAAATTAAAAAAGGATCTAAAAAAAGACCCGGGTTAACATGTCAAACTTACAATCTGGGTTATAAGACCGAGATAATCCCATGAAAAGCAAATCAAAATAAATTACAAATTTCAATCCCTAATGAGCCCAATATTGAAGGATGAGATTAAAAAAAATCAATTAAAAAAATATAAAAAATAATCTAAGTCAATCCACAAAACTCATGACTTGGGTCATCAGACTGAGATAACCTGATAGAAAAACATTAAAAAATAACCTGATTTAACTCGGGTTAATCTATCAAATCCACGATTTTGATCTTGAGATTAATATAACCCCATAGAGAGAAAGTCAAAACAAATTATAAAGCTCTATTCTCAATTGTCCTTGTCGAACCTAATGTTGAATGATGAAAATTATAAAAATCTTAATTAAAAAAATGACATAAAAGAATAAGTCAAGTTAACCCGAGTTAACTGCTAAGCACTATTATCGAGTCATGAGACCATGATAACCTAATAAAAAAACAAACCAAAACAAATCATGAAGCCTAATTTCCAACTAAACACAATATTAATTGATAAAATTGAGGGAAAGATCAATTAAAAAAATGACATAAAAAATAAGTCAATTGAGTTAACCCGCGACCTGGGTCATGAGACAAGGGCAACCTAATAAAAAGCAAGTCCAATGTTGAAGGACTTGTGACCTAGGTAATACGACCAATATAACCTCTTAGAAAAAAAAATAATCTGATTTAACCAGGGTTAAAATATCAAAACTTGTGACCTTAATCTTAAGACCAATATATTCTCATAAAAAACATATCAAAATAGATTATGAAACTTCATTCTCAACCAACCCAATGTTGAATGATAATGAGACCAATATAATCTCTTAGAAATAAAATAAAATAAAGGACTTAATTTAACCAGGGTTAAAATGTCAAAACCCATGACCTTGATCTTAAGACCAATATATTCTTATAAAAAGCAAATCAAAATAGATTATGAAGCTCAATTCTCAACTAACCCAATGTTGAATGATAATGAGACCAATATAACCTCTTAGAAATAATAATAAAAAAACAACCTGATTTAACTAGGGTTAAAATGTTAAAACTCATGGTCTTGATCTTAAGACCAAGATATTCTTATAAAAAACAAATAAAAATAGATTATGAAACTCAATTCTCAACCTACCCATTGTTGAATGATAAAATTGAAAAAAACAATTAATTAAATAAAAAACACAAAAAATAACCCAAGCTAACTTGGGTTAATCCGTTAAGCATTATTCTCGTATTATAATATCAAAATAATCTAATGAAAAAGAAACAAAACAAATCATGAAGTTTTATTATCAATCAAATCAATTTTAAAGGATGAAATTGAAAGAAAATAAATTAACTAAGAAAAAAACTGAGTCAACTAGGTTAACCCGTCAAAACAAGTTAACTCATTAAATCTGGAATCCGTGTCATAAGAGAGTGATAACTCAATAAATAATGATAATAATAAATAATTAAATTAAACAAAAAAATTAATTAAAAACCAAAAAATAAAGAAAAAAACAAAAAACAAAACAAAACAAAAACAAAAACAAAATAATATTGCTTTTTAAAAGGGTATAGTAATACCCCGTCCTTTAGTTTATAGTTAATAAATCCCTCATTTAGACTATAATTAAAAACTCACAGAAGAGGACAGACTCATCACGGATTTCTGCCTCACCTCTCTCACAGAACAACTAATTATGACCTCTCATATTGTCTAGTCAAGTTTCATTTAGTTTTTACACACCAATAAAATGAAGCATGCATATACAGATGGTTTTTTCTTATTGGGCAAGTGTAGTGGATTTACACATCATTTATACGAGTAATGAGATGCTGCGAAAATTTGACAGCAGTCAGACATCACTAGCAGGGTCGAGAAAAAAACTGAAAAATTAATTAAATTAAAATAATTAAAAAAATCAAAATATAAAAAAAAACTAATTAAACTAATTAAAAAATCTTTAAAAAAATTCAGTTCGGTTCAGTTTTGGTTTTCAATGACTAAAACCGAACTAACCGGACCAGACCAAACTAGTCTAAAAATTACTAAAAAACCAGGATACCATAAATAAAAAGAATTGCATTCTAACCCTAAAAATTAGCAACAAGCCGCCAGCCTCCACAATCAGAGTCCCGTTCTCAGTCTCTAAATCTAAATTAATATCTTTGTCTTTCAATCTCTCTTCTCTAAATCAAAGCTGCTCCTCCAAGCTCTCTGCCTTTTGGTTCAATCAATCTCTCAGTCTCTCGGACTCAGGTTTACTGGTCCTCTTTCTTCATCCTTTTTTACTGGTCTTCTCTTTTCATCCTTTTGTAGGGAGTGCTAAGGTGGCCTGAGAAACATTAAGTTATGTGTGCAATGTACCGTACATCATCATAAAAACTTGAATCGTTGAACTCTCTGGTGACTTCCTAGCCGCCTTCTCTTGTTAGTTTCTTTTACATTTTTTAAATGACTTTTTTTTTCTTTAATTTATTTGTTTTACTATATTATTTCAGGGATGACCATTTATTTGTAGTTGCATCTGGAAGAGAAATAAAGGCCGGTAAAGCTACCCCCATTGTTGAACCCTTCGTCTCTTTGTAGAAGCACATTCATTTATCAGTTTTTTCCAGTTTTGAACCTTAAATAACCAAACTGAACTGGAAATAATTAATTTAAATTGTTTTCGGTTCGGTTTCGGTTTGAAATCCTAGAAATTTTTAGTAAAAACCGAATCGAAAATGCTCAGTGCACAAGCTAAGTGTGTGTCTATATATATATATATATATATATATATATATATATATATATATATATATATATATATATAAATAAAAAAAAAATTTATCCTGAAATAAGAAACTTTTCAATATTAAGTTACTATTTATAGAGAAGAAAAAAAAAATAAATAGAAAAAGAAATGTAAAGGTATGTTGCGTGCAATATCTCTGGATTTAGCCTATGTTTGGCTGTGTAAAAAATTGGTTCCTTCTCTACTAGGGGTATTTATATGCTATATATCTCTCTCGTTAAAAAAGTTGATATCTTAAAAAAGTTAATATCTTGATAAAGTAAAGTAGGTTCTAATTGGAAATCAAATCATGAACAAAAATCATAGTCACAAGTTAATTGGAAACTTTGGTAACCGAATTTTTGGATTTTAAAAAAAATAATAAAAAATAAATGAATGAAAAATAATTTGAGAATTGGATCAAAACAATACAAATTAAAAGTTTAAGGATTAGTAAGAATGAAATTATAAATTTAAAAATCAATTTGGTCAGAGAATTGATAAGTTTGAAAACTTAATTAATTTTAAAATTAGTTTAATTAATAAAATCAGAGGTTTAATTGAAGAAGTATTAAAGTTTAGGGTTGATTTGGGTTGAAATTGTAAGAAATTAGGGTCTAAGGACCAAAGTGAATAGATGATGATACCATAGGGGGGTTAATTAATTTTTCCAGGGGTAATTTTTAAAGAATTAAAAGTTGAAAAAGCCAATTGAGGATTGAATTGATTAAATTGGAAACCAATGAGTGTTTTGTAAATGGCACCAAAATACAGGGGTTCAATTACAATTGATCTAGGGGCAAAATTAAAAAACAAAAGAGGAGATTTTTCATGAATAAGGGCTCAATTGCTAAATGTCAGAACTTCATGGGAGCAAATTGAAAATAGCCATTTCAGTTGAAAACAGCGTTGTTTCAAAGCAAACTGTTCATTCACCTTCTTCATTCCACTGACTCAGCAGAAACTGCAACAAAACCATTTGGGTCATGTCTACTACCAGCTGCCGACCTCGCCCCCATGATGGATGATGCCATCTTCAAACAAAGAAACGAGGAAGACAGAAAACACAAACAGAGACTTAGAAACGAAAACAAAGACAGAAAGAAAGACAATAGAGGACGAAGAAGAAAAACACAGAGGAAAAACAAGAAACAGAGAGCAGAGGAGAGTGGTAGAAAGGGAGAGAACCGAGAGAGAATTAAAAGAAGTAAGACCAGAAGAGAAGCGCATGAAATACAGAAGTACAGGGAAGAAAGTAGCTTTGGCCAACCAGTACACCTTCACCATCGTCTCCGTCTCAAAGCACCAGAAAAACATAAAGGACAGACAAGAAACAGAGAGCAGAGGAGAGAGACAGAAAGGGAGAGAACTCTTAGGTTCCTTAGCTTGAGCCTGAAACTAAACAGAGAAAACAAGGAAAAAAGAAGATGTATAAGGGAATATAAGCTACTTCGAGGGTATCTCGGCCTCCAAAAGACAATGGTCTTTACTTGATTGATTAAATTCATGATTGATTTCATTTAAAACAAGGACTTAAATACATAAAATCAGAGGAGTTGTTTCCTCAATCTACTCCTACTTGTACTCAGAGTTTGTTACTTAAAAAACTACTTATTTGACTCTGCTTCTAATGGGTTAGCAACAACAATATTATTTGACTTCTTCAAACAAAAAACCAAGTAAATAATATCTTCAATCAAACTTCCCAATAGTATGTTGATAGTAGACTTTGGTCGTAACAATGCCTCAAGACTAACCTTGTCCCCAAGGTTAAGTTCAGGAAAGCGCCTTTTCATATCTAATAATCACTCCCAGGTTGTAGAAGCCCGAGAAGTTCCCTCCCATTGAACTAGGATCTCAGTAACATTGCGTAGACCTCTACGAACTACGCGACCGTCCAGCATATGAGCAGGTTTGGGCTCTAGGATTCCCTCATCTGAAATATCTGGAAGGAAAATTGGCGATACGTCTTCAGTTCCTAATTTCCTCTTTAGTTGGGATAAATGGAAAACATTGTGGATTTTTGCAGATGAAGACAAATTTAGCTTGTAAGCCACTGCCCCAATCTTTTCTTCGATCTGAAATGGACCATAATATCGTGGCGAAAGCTTGAGAGATTTCCGTACTACAACTGAGCATTGGCGATACGGCTGTAGGCTAAAGACATAATCACCAACATCGAAGTCATGTTCAGTGCGCTTCCTATCAGCAAAAGTCTTCATGCAGTTTTGGGCTTCACGTAGATTTTGTCGCAACAATCAAAGAATAGATAAATGAGTTCTTAGTAGTTCATCCAGCTGAGGTAAAGAAGATGACTTATCAATGTAAGGAACCAACTTTGGAGGCTTGCATCTATAAACTGCTTCAAATGGAGAATAGTCAGTAGAGGAGTTCACGTTAGTATTATGCCAATACTCTGCCAATATGAGGAATTGCATCCAATCTTTAGGCTGAAGGATAACAAAACACCGAAGGTAAGTCTCAAGGCACCTATTGATTACTTCCGTCTGGCCGTCCGTTTGAGGGTGATAGGAAGAGCTAAAATGGAGACTTGTCCCTTAACTTGAATAACTGCTGCCAAAAGTCACCAAGAAAAACACGATCACGATCACTTACGATGGTTTTGGGCATGCCATGGAATTTGAATACGTTATCAAAGAAGGCTTGTGCAACAGATGAGGTTGTATATGGATGAGACATTGCGATGAAGTGAGCATATTTGGACAATCGGTCCACGACAACGAAAATGACATTCTTTCCACTAGATTTGGGTAACCCATCGATATATCTTCCTAAATCTGGCGTGGAATCGGAAGTGACTGCAAAAGACCTGCTGGATAAACATTTTCTAACTTGTTGCATTGACAAGTTTCACACTCCTGGATATATTTTTTAATAAATGAGTGCATGTTAGGCTAGTAGAAGTTTTGTCGAATTCTTTGTAGGGTCTAAAGGAAACCAGAATGACCCCCAACTGGGCTGAAGTGGAGCTCTTTTAAGATCAGGTTGCGTGATGAATCTGCCCCAATGTATAATTTTCCCTTATGGAACACCTTGCCATTGTGGATAGAATATTTAGACTTATCAAGTTGGCCATTTGTATAAGATTGTAGCTTGTCAATGATATCTAGATCAGTATGAGTCATTATCAATTGCCACAATCCAAATTGGTTCCAACTAAGAGATTGAATGGATACCAACATTTGGATCACGCCTGGAGAGTGCATCTGCTACCACATTTAGTGAGCCCTTGCAATATTCGACAATATAGTTGTATCCCAGAAGCTTGGACAACCAACATTGTTGAGAAGGAGTTCCCACTCTTTGCTCAAGCAAATATTTTAGGCTATGGTGATCAGTTCGAACTACAAAACAGTTGCCAAGCAAATACGGATGTCATCGCTGAACAACAAGGGTTAGTGCAAGCAGTTCTTTTTTATAAGTAGATAGTTGGAGATTTTTACCATGCAAGGCTTGGCTAAAATAAGCCAAAAGACGTCATGATTCCATTAGGACTGCACCATTGCCAATTCCCAAAGCATCACACTCGATCACAAACTTTTTTGTGAAATCTGGAAGTGCTAGAACTGGTGGTTGAGTCATAGCCATTTTAAGTTCTTTGAAAGCTTATTCAGATATAAGTGTCCATCGAAAAGCCCCCTGCTTGAGCATGTCTGTAAGAGGTCTTGTAATCTGCCAATAACTGTGCACAAACTTTATGTAATAGAGGTCAAGGAACCCACACAAAGATTTCAACGATGATGGAAAAGGCCATTGAAGGATGGATTCAATCTTCTTTTGATCAACAACACTGTTAGCAAAAATCACATGCCCTAAATAATCAATTTCAAAGCACCCAAAGCAGCATTTAGACAACTCAGCATACAGTTTATGAAGGTGAAGGATCTCCAAACATTTTTAAAGATGAACGACATGCTCTTCCTTTGAATGGTTGTAAACCAAGATATCGTCGACGAAGACCAATAAATTGTCTTAAAAATGGACAAAAGATTTCATTCATAAGGCTTTGAAAGGTTAAAGGTGCGTTTGTGAGGCTGAAAGGCATAACAAAGAATTCGTAATGGCCGTCATGGGTCCTAAATGCAGTTTTAGGGATGTCTTCGTCAACCACCCTGATTTGGTGGAAACCTGATCTCAGGTCTAACTTGGAGAAGATGGTTGCCCCATGAAGCTTGTTGCACGTGTGCGGCGTCGCGGCGATCGCCCTCCACACTCTCATGTGTGTGGTATCTGGAAAATATGGAGAGACAAGGAGTTCTTGTCTCTTAGCGGTGGAAAAATGGAATGGGAGTCGCCACCTAGTATTTTGGTCACTAGGAACCCTAACTGGTCTCAGAGATCGGGTATGGAGACTGGTTGCGTAAAGGGAAGGTATTAGCACCCCAAATACGCCCTACCTAAGGTAAGCTGCATTGTTTTATTTGTCTGATCAAAATCTAAGGTTTGGTCGTGTTTTCTAATTGTTGGTCCTGTCTATCTAAGATTCAAGAAAAGCACTCCTCAATAAGGAGGTTCTTATCTTAATGGGGTAAAACCTAACCGTTCTAACATTGGAAAAAGATTTAATATCCGGAATACGTATTATGTGTAATATCGTACCCCGGATACTAAAAGACAAACAAAATAAAATTTTTGTTGTTTTTTGAAATTTTGGCCAATGTTCTCTTGACTTTAATAAACTGGTTATTAAAGCCAAAATGCATGCTAAAACATTGTTTTTTGGTGCATAAAAAACACAATA
>Ga0325403_1000377_pt1 | contig 29961 bp, 18 predicted proteins | sample PopdelMetagenome_19_FD_205665 | JGI IMG/M metagenome (GOLD analysis project Ga0325403, IMG submission 205665) | Populus deltoides microbial communities from Bellville, Georgia, United States - Xylem-PdKOR-R4 | ecosystem: Host-associated > Plants > Phyllosphere > Stem > Wood/Secondary xylem... | reverse complement strand
ACTTTAATTCTTAATAGTGATTTGTTTCTAGAAGATGTGCCCACATTTAGCTGTGGGGGCATTGTCTAAGATAAATATTGTGGTTGTTAAAAACAAATATTATAAAATAGATTAATTACTAATTAGTTTTTTATCCTTTAAATATGAGATTAAACAAAACACAAGTTTCCTTAAATTTAAAGCGCCCATTCCCTATATGTCCAATAATTTGAAATCAAGGAGTAAAATTCTATGCGCTTGCATCTATATATATATATATTATGTCATAGATGATCAGATGATAAAAACATTTATAGCTAATTGAAACTCTTGTGATATACCTTCATTACTAAATTCATTTATCATGGAAAAATAAGAAAAAATATACCAACACATATGAATATAAATAAATAACTTGTTTAATAAATCCAATGAATAACTGAAAACAAAAAAAAAATCTATAATGTTTGGTACTTTTATAACAATCAATTGGTGTCAATTAATTTTGAAATAAGAAATTTTAAATCCATTAGATTTTAATACAAAGCAATACCATGTGAATTGTTGAAATACCTCAACATTATGTAATCAATTGTTTTATTTTGGAAACCTTCGATGAACACATCATATATATATATATATATATACAGCACACCTCACATTTAAAAAAAAAAACACAAATACAAGAAAAAATTATTATTATAAAAACTCTCAATTTACATGAAAATTCAATTTTTTTTATTATTAGATTCATCACATCAAAAGAAACTTAAATATGTTTAGTTATAATTTTTTGTTACGTATTAAGATTTTTAAAATAAAAGTTTAACTTAATTTCATTTATGCATAAAATTAAAGATAAGAAAATATATTATAATAATTTTTTATAAATGAAAGGAAAATATAGGGTGTTAATAAAAAAAATCCAAAACAAGGAAAAACCAAAAACAAATGGTGAGGGGGTGGGCCTAGCTGGTGGGTTGTCAAAGCCCACACACTCCTAGAGGTGCCCCTAAACAATATAAAAAATATATAAGAGCCAATAAATGATGAATCGTTTGAAAAAGCAGATGAGACATCATTATTTTCATTTTCCCCGTTGATATTCTGGTGATGGTCGAAAAGACTCATATCCCTAGAATTCCTTTTTTTATCATTTCTAGTCCTTTATCACCTCAAATTTGCACCTCGAAAACTATTACCAACCTCAAAATCTATTTTAAGCCTAAAATAAGTATCAATTTTTCTTAGCTTTTTTAAAAAATCTATTTCTGGTGATATATTTTTTTGACATTATTGAATTTTTTTTTATTTTTTATTAATATGGGTGTCCGGACCAGTTTGCGCGTACTTCGACTAATCCTACGGGTCCTGAAGTTAACGACCATGTAAGCTTCCAATGACTATCATATTAGCAATCATAGGGCTCAAATCTGAAACCACAAAAAAAGTAATTTCTGGTTATATTTTTTTTTGACATTATTGAATTTTTAAACCATAATTCAATAAACTTTTCTCTTTAAGATATATGAATGACACCTATATCATTGGTTTCTTTGGCTATAATATGATTGGTAAAAGTTCTTTCTCCTCTCTGTTTCGTTGCCTCTCTCTTCTCTTTTAATTTTTATTAACTAAAATATAATAGAGATAAAGTTTGTTGATCAAAATAAAAAATTTACAAATTAACATATATAAAATTGGTGTTCATGAAAAATGAAGGCCGCATTGCAACTGAGTGTAACCGTTGAAAAATCACAATCTATTTTAGTTTTTTTAATGTAAATTATTTTCTCATTTATGGAATCAATTTCTTTTGGGTGCTGGCAACACATTACAGACTACATAAGAAGCAAAACATGGACTAGAAGATTGGGACAATCTACAAATCTACACACGCAAATGACTAAATATATAATTAAAGTCTTCACACGTTTAGCGTCTTAATTAGGAGATCGGCAAGAGCACAACGTGCAGGTTCGTTACTTGGTCATTATCATCTGTCCATATATATATATATATATATATATATATATATTTAGTTTAAATTTTGGTATTTAAGCGTCAAAATTTGACTTGTTTATGCTAAACTATATATTAAGCAATTGGTATACTATATATAGTTGTTCATCGAGACAAACCAGAGAAAAGGAGAAAAGCAATAAATAAATAGAAACGATGTACGTAGCTGTGAGCCTGTGACACAATTACTTTAATGTTAGCATGTATATATGCATGTATGTATTAAATAAGCTGCAAGGAGATTTCGTGAGGAGGAAAGAATAAGACTACAAAAAAATGTCTAGTTCAGCTGGTAACAAGTACGCCAGAGGGTTGGTGCATGTATATTTAGCCTCTCCGTTTTTTTTTTTCTTATTTTCTATTTTTTTTAATTATTTATGTTATTATCATTATCATTACTATATATTAAACCCACCCATGTGATTAATTTACGATTGTTAATGATATGCACGATCCCTTTGTCACGGCCATTAGTAAGAGTGCTAATTAATTTTCCGTACTTCAAAATACATATCTTGATATTATAGAAAAGAAAATAATTTCATAATTAATTATAGCCGTGGCCGGGTTGTAAACTAATGGAAGAATACCGCTATTGCTTACGAGAAAATGTCAACAGTATTGAGGTATATATAATCCGATGAATTATCTTTTAAATCCGATGAATTAAAAAAAAAAATCAAGGGGAGACCACAAGATATATTTCTCCATTTCAATTAATACAGGGGGGAGGGGGACAAAAAGTTATTCAAAGAAGGTATTTTTTATGCGCGCTCACGTAGAATGAGGCTCGAGGCCGTTTAAAAATAGGCTTGCGATATTTTTTATCTAACCAATCTGAGCGCGTTGCCTTCTTGAGCACTGGAAGGGTACAAATTTAAAGTTTGAACATCTCCAGCTCTTGGTCTGCACTTTTTGGAGGTTTGACGTTTTAGTTTTTAGTTCAAAAGACATGACAGGGACTGTTCTTCCTTTGTGCTGCTTTAAGATAACAGAGACTCGTGAAGATGCTGATGCTGGGATAACGAAAGAAAACAACAATTGTGAAGTATGTTAGACAACTACTCTCTTTTATATTTCCTCTAGCATATATTTGATGAATAACAATGGATAGAAAATATTTCGTCGGTAATGTCCAATGAAACTCGGCAATGAAAGTTGTTCTGTTAGTAATTACTGAAACAATTATCGATGGAATAAAAATAAATATTATATTCAAAATATAAAACAATATTATATTCCGATAAAAATATTTATAGAGATATTCTATGCTATTTTTCATTAAAAATTATATCGGTAATTTTAAAAGTTTTATAACCGACACCAACTTATCCCCCTTTCTGTTCCTCACACTCGCAAATCCAACCAACACTTAGTAGTGTCAGCATTTCTATCTTGTTTAATTTTTTTTCTAAAGATTTGTTGCACCAAGTAAGCAAATCTATCTATTTTTTATGTTACCAATTTATTTTTTAGGTTAATTTATTGAAATTGTTTTGTAGTATCTGTAGTTTGCTTGTATATTTAAGTGTTTTACAACTTTTTCCTAGAGAATTTTGTATGTATGTTAGGGTTTGTTTGAGATTTGAAAAAAAATAAATTTTTTTATAATTTGATGAAATCGAGTTTTATTTTATAATTGAGGTGTGTTATAATAGAATAAATGATGTGTTATTTAATTAGTATCAATCACATTTTATCTATTTTATTGCTAAGTTGGAGATTTAAAGAAAATTAATTCTTTTTAGAATTGATAATAATTAAAAAGTATTGATTTAAATTAAATAAGTTTGAATTGAATAAATAATAGATAATTAGTTAGACATTGATTGTTTGTTGTTAATATGATTGTTTAGTTCATATTTTAACGCAACATTGAATTTATGTAAAAATGATAATTGGTTATTGAATTGTAAAATAATTTTAAATAATATTCTTCAAAATTTTGAATTGATATTTACATGTAATTAATATTCTTCAAAATTTTGAATTGATATTTACATGTAATTAATATTCTTCATAATCAATCTCCAAATTGTTCCATATTATGAACTTTTGGTTGCCCTTGATATCCTTTTCTTAGACCATATCAACTATACAAGTTAACCTTAGAAATAAACGAGATATATATCTTTCTTGGTTATTCCAATAACCAAAAAGGATATCATTGTCTAGAATTGTAAAATCAAAAGGTATATATTTCACGTCATGTTATTTTTTTATGAAAACATATTTCCAGGAAGGAATAATGATCCATTCTCCAACGCTCAAAGTAGTTCGTTCTTCCATTTTCTGGTAATTTCTTCACATGAACTATCACATTCAATTGTTTCAAATACTTCGTTTCCTAATGTTTTATCTACAAAGTCTGATCCTACATATCCTGATATATATGAGACAATCTTCTGATTATATTCACCTAGTACGATCTTCTGTCAATCTGCTTCCTGCACTACTTTGAGTTTACAACTTTACCAGTACCATCTTCTTTTGTTGCTAACCTATCTTCTAATTCTCATAACCAAAGTATATTTGTGCTGTCTTCTGTACCAACAACTTCATCTGGTGTTACGCAATCCAAAATTGGTCGCTCCCAGCCTAAAACGTTTCCAGATTACAAGGTGTTATACATCACACAGATGTTTTTCGGTCTTTTTAATGAGCAGTAACCTTCCTTTTATAGCACTGCAGTTTCTCATCCAACCTGGATAGCATATTAAAACTAGTTGACTGATTTTTTCACCGAGGGGCAAACCGCACTATGGTTTGCTTTCTTGAGGTCCAAATTAAAGGTGTTCAATCTCCAAGGGGGTGTTAGTGATCCAGTTAGGATTCTAGTTACTCACCCTTCACCACGAGTTATTTCTTCTCCTACAAATACTTAATATTAGCTCAGTTGTACGTATAAATCATTTCCGATAACATTTTGATAACTTTCAAGTGATGCATTAATCTTCTTATCTAGTTACCTTGTATCTATATATTATAATCAATATAACAGTACACGTTGAAGTTGGCAAAACCTTCTTCTCTTTTATTCTTTCACAAGCTTGACGTGCTCTTTGTCAGGTAACCTAATCCAGAGTAGGCGGCATAAGTGACCATTGAAAAAGAGCAGACAAAAGATTAGGTAATCCATTTAACAAGCATTAATTTATTTGGGTGTTGTTTAAAAACAATAGCAGTAATTTATCTGGGTACACATCAGTTCTCCATGGTGGGTGTTAAGGGTGATAATTTGTTGCTTTGAAATTTTATTGGATGAGTCCAAATCCTTGGTGATGAATATCTGTTGAACAAGTAGCATACTCTATTGGCCACGATGCTTGGACAGAGCAGGCACAGAAGAGGACAACAGCTTGCGATTTTGCTCCCACTTGCCAAGAATGTTCCTGCGGCAAGCAAATTAGGAGAGGGAATATATTGGATCAGTGGGAGGATTCAAGTAGTGACCGGACCCACCTACCAAGGTGTCCGATCATTGTTTGCCGCCCGTTACAAAATCCTCGTCGATGAGACGACCTTAAGCTCTATCTTTATCTATATATCTTATTGTCTCCGTTTTTCTTTTCTTTTTCTAGAACTCTTTCGAACCCTTCGGCTTTGGAATTTTGCTCCCTTAGGTTTCCGTCGTCCCCCCAATTATATTTCATTATCCAGACGACGACGACTCCTCATCCTACTGGTCTTTTCATTTGCTTACGCAAAGCCACCATTTCAGTAAATTATTAATATTAATTATTGTGTTAAAAAATAATATAAATTATATATTAATTTTTTATTTAAAAATTTAAATTATTAAATTAATATAATTTTTTAATATAATACCGTCTTAATAATCAAATAAATTTAAATCGTATTATTTTTATTTATTTTTATTAATTTAATAAAAATTAAGTAAAATATAATATGAATTTATATAAATTTTAATTTCGAAGAATTTTTATTTTAAAAAATAATATAAATTATATCTTAAAATTTTATTTAAAAATTTAAATTATTAAATTCAATTATATATATACAGTGGCACCGCACCCGTCCCAAGGGCTCGTCGTCAACTGCTTGCTTCGTGTCGCTGTCCCAGGCGAAACAAATCACATGTTATGCCTCACGTCTCTGTTCAAGCACGCCACCATATCCACCGTTAAATGAAAGAGGCAATTTCGGTGCAGATTATGGATCCAATGACATGACACGATATAATAAGCTAGCCCGATTCAAGACTGCTTTTCTTATTCATAAAAAAACAAAAAGAATTTGCACGGCAAAAATACAACCGAGTGGCTAAACAAGGACTCCTTTTTCATTTTCTTTAATGAATGGTGACATGAAAAGGACTCCCATTTCACTCCTAGGCGTAGATCATGATTAGCATATTTTTTCTTTTTGGATTCGACTAACCTTATTCCTCTATAAAATACATTTTGTGTTTTCAGGTGAGGAAATAAAATCTCAGCTGTTTTAGGCTTTTATAAAAGGTGCATGTCCTGACTCGAACTTAAAACCTGTTATGCAGATCTCAAACTCTTTACCATCACGCTACATCTCTTGAGGACCATGATTAGCGTATTGATCAAACTAAACCTTAAATAATTAGTGTTTTCCAGTTTCTACTTCTTGTTTAATTACATGGACTAACTTAATCAACCCTTTAATAACTGCTTGCTTCTTCTCCTCCTCCTTCTTCTTTTTCTTTAAAAAAATAAAAATAAAAATAAAAAGCAAAAGCAAAAGACATGTAATAAAATTAATATGACCTAACATACATTAGCTATCAATAAATATAGCATAAATCTTGAAGGTTTTTTTATCTTATTTATGAAATAAATACGGCTTTGAAACTCACCTTTAAAAGGGATAATTTGTATACTTTTGAGCATAATTTGTGTATTTTTTATTATGAGAATAAATTGTGTACTTGATTAAGAACATATTGATTATTTAAAACAGCCAAAAATTTAGAGAACAACAAGCATTTTCTAATATTAGAATCTCGCCTCAATAATAATAATAATAAAGAAAAAAAAGTGAAGGTGCTCATGTTATAAGAAAACGATACGTGCATCCGAGTTTGATCTTGCACATCACAGAAACTTGATTCCATCAAACCGTACCGAATATATAGTGGATCTAGATTCCGTTAGCCAAATCTCCCGACATGAATTTTAAATAAACCTGAATCGGTTCCCCAACTATAAATATATTTTCAATATAATCCCCTAACTAGTAAATTTATCAATCGGACCCATCACAGATATTTCCTTAATTGGACCCTACCACCAATCGATGTCAGCTTATGCAGTTGAAATACATGCACTTAGAAAATGCTAGTATCACACCCCTCTGTACCCACTTTCATCATTATTTAGATTTTTTATTCGATTTGAATATGAAAGATTATAAGTATATACTTTTTGATAGAGATAGAGTATAAAACCTTAACCATTACCTCCACTAATTAAAGATTTAAAGGGCTAGTCTTTTTTAATCTTTTAAGTAGATTCTACGGTGTAAAAGGCGGTTAAATTTTGTGTTTTAAAAATATTAATATTTTTATATTTTAAATTAATTTTTTATATTTTAAATTAATAAAATTTTAAAAAATAATTATTATCACAATTAAAAAAACTGGTAAATCAATTATAATATGGTAAATAAAAGATGCTTCAAATGATGGGTTTTCACGCTAAAAATGGCGGTGGAGGATGTAAAAGGGTTTGGTAGTGGCTAATGATAACGTTTAACGATATATATAAGCTGGTAACGGCAGGACCCCGTCAATAGATGGGAGATACAATCGATAAGATCAGTAGTTGGGGGACTAGAATGAGAATCTATTAATGGTTGGAGGGCTAATTTAAATTTTTCCCTTCTATTCGAGTCGTGTAGCGCCACTTAATTATCATAAAACGAAAATAATAAATCTCCTCGCAAATTCTCTGCACACCCACTTCACGTCTCTGGACTCTGTAGTAGCTTTGCAGTTTGTCTGAGGTCCAAACCACAAGTTTTATACGAACAAAAGCACACCAGTGTTTTGTCTCTGTGAGCTTAAAAGGACAACCTTCTGTCTTATTATTACATCCTCTGATAATGATAATCAACATAAATAAGTCTCCTACCTCTGTAATTACTGGCTTTTTTTCTTTTCTTGCAAATTAATGATTTTGGTGACGTTAATGAGTTGCAGCTGTTGTTGTCACCTAATACAAGAATACCCACTTCATCGAATCCTTTGAGTTTATGTCGAACTCCTTAAAAACCATCCAAAAAGTTGCCAAATTTATACTCCATCCTTTTACTGTTTCTGTGTCTCAATCTTTAAAATGTCAGTTCATGAAATGTCCCACCTGGATATAGAGCAAGGGACACACCACCGCTCCGTTGCTGGAAGCGATATCAGTTCTTTTTCTGATGCAGAAAATGGGTCTTGCTACTCTCAGTTCTATTCAACCACTGCTGGGTCTTATGATGATTACAGTTTCGCTTGTGTCTCTGAACCTGAGGGCATAGACGGTGTGGTTTTGGATTCTAGGAGGGTGTCTTCAGTGTCTGATTGTTCAGTGGAGGTGGAGATTGAGAATAGGGTACCTGAAATAAAGGTGCATTTGAGTAAAGTGGAGAGAGATTGTAGGATTTGCCATCTGGGTTTGGAGAGTAATAGTCATGAATCAGGCGTTCCTATTGAATTGGGTTGCTCTTGTAAGAATGATTTAGCTGCTGCTCATAAACAGTGTGCAGAAGCTTGGTTCAGGATTAGGGGAAACAAGTAAGTACAAGGTTGAATTCTGGTTTTTGTTTTCTTTGGTTAATTTTCTTTTGCCGTTTTGTTTTGTTTCTGTTTTTTTTTTTTTTTTGAATATTTATTCGCGGTGGTGGTATGATGGCTAAAATTTTGGATTATGTTTAATTTTCTTTGTTTGTGAGAAATGGTAAATATCGACTTTGTGCTTCTTAGTAGTATTATCAGAGTTGCCTGATGAGTTTTGTAAAGTGTAAATGATGCACTAAAGCGGGATTTCATGAAGGGATAATAGCAACTATTTTTCACCAAAGAGGACAAAGGGTTCAGTGCTTGAGGCTTTTGGATATTAGATTGCTGTCTGCTTAGTTTATGGGATACGAAGCATAGTGTGGAAGTTAAGAATTATGATGAATAAAAGGGAAAGTGGAAGGAGATTCTGTTTATTTACAAGTTGAAAGAGTACAGCTTTAAGACACCAGTCCCAATGAAATGTCTAGCTACACCGACAATTTCTTGCCAATCTTTGCTTTTTTGAAATTTAGGAATCTAAATAATGCTCCTTTCTGAATCTCCTCCGCTTGTTGATACCCAGATTAAAGATAATTACTTGTGGGTGCGCTACTTAATATTTGTATTTGTATAATCGCCAATGCAGATTCCTTACTTTCCTCTTCGTCTGATGTGGTTAGCAACAAATGATAATTGACGTCCCAAGACAATAATTAAGCATCATAGGATTCTGAATGACGGTAGAAATCTCCTGATATCTGTGAATCTTAAAACTCATGGTTGCATTTCACAATCACTGTTTATCTGTCACTCGTGTCTATATCAGGCAAATTGGTTGATATCATACCCCGAAAACATGGTGAAATGGATTATCTTGGTATCCGCTTTAACACATTCATTTCTAAACATATTAGACGTAGACAGTTGATTGGTGTGCTCGTGGATTTAACATTGCTTTAATTTCTGGCTAGAACTTAGAACAACCTGGGAAAACTGAACATTCGAAACTGTTAATTCAAGCACCAACATGTGCTTGTTGATGCATGCGTTTAGTGGTTGCAAGGATCTTCTGTTGATCTTACTTCTCCTTGCTGGAATACTGTTAAATGATGTAAGAAAAACCTGTGTGCAGGAACAAGTGATGGGATCTGGCTATTGTGGAGGTTCAATGTAAATTATCCATTATTTGATAGTAATACAGTGGTATCTCTAGTCCTTAATCTATCACCAAATTCTTTGTTTGTCAATCGCAATAGGTATTCTTTATGCTTTGAATTTGAGGTTTTAACTGTACATATGTTCCTGGGTAAAATTTCCAAAATCACTGTTCTATCGACATATGATTTTCAAATATCTCTCTTTCATTTCTGGTGTCTCTTTTACCTGGTATTCTAGTTTGCAGTTAGCCAGCTAGCCTCCTTTTATCTGTACAAGGCATCTATTTTTTGCCAGTTGTTCTAAGCCTTCTGCTGTTGTACTCGATGAACAGATGAACTACATGAGCTATATTCCTTTTAGGGGTTGCATTAGTCCATATTACATGATCAACTAGCAGTATTTATTTGCATGTAACTTTCATTTCAAATTCCTAATCCGTGGCGACTATCATGGTATGTCTAATTAGTTCCTTTTGTCATTAAAATTAGTCTCGTATATGTTCTGGTATTTATCTCTCACCTATATTTATTTGGTTCACTTGGTATGTACCAGGATCTGTGAGATTTGTCATTCGACTGCACGCAATGTTGTTTTAGCAAGTGACATAGAATCAATCGGGCATTTGAATGAGACAAACAATGGCATGGATACCGCTACGACAGCAGTCTCAGCATCAATTCCCACTGCAGAAACTCGAAGCTTTTGGCAAGGCCACCGCTTCCTGAATTTCTTGCTTGCTTGTGTGGTATTTGCTTTTGTACTGTCGTGGCTCTTTCACTTCAATGTGCCATCCTCGTAAACTTCTGTAGAAGAGGGTTGAGAGAATAGGAAAAGGAAATAACTTTAGAGGAAAGGCGAAGTAATCTAGAAGAGCTTGCAGAGATTGTTGTGTGATGAGTGAGGAAGACTTCAGTGCTTCATGTGGTTTTATAGGCAATCATAATATTTTCCTTTAATACGCGTAGGAGTTATGTTGATCTATATACGTACAATGATATTTACCAGAGCTTTGACAGCCTTGAAAATTATTCGTAGGTGTCCTGATGCTGGGTTGATTCATAGCTCTGCCTTGAAAAATATTTATAGGTGTTTGGAGGTTGCATTGATTCATCTAAATGCTGTTATTTTTATGGTTAAGTTTTTCTTTATAATGCCTCGTACCATGGAGATATAGTTATGTCCATGACAGACATTCCCAAACCCCATTTTGATTTTGTTAGAAAATCTTGATCAGATTTCCCGCATACAGCATTTTGAAGATCCAGCAACCACGAAAATGTCCGTTGTCTCTCTTATTTTAATTCAAGTCTTGGCCACAGTTCTTCTTTTTATGTTCCCCCAAAATGGTCATGAAAAGGGTTCATGAATGTCAGATTCCCAGGCTGAAGTGTTAACCAGCAATCTCGGTCTTGGAAGCAGAAATGATCGGTAACAAACAACCTCTAAATAGGCCTTGCTTGACGAAAATCGCAGTGATGTGTCCCCGATGAATCTTACATTGCACTAATCAACTACTAAACTCAAAAGATTAAAGAACTGAACTGCAGAAGCATAATTTATCCACTCAAACAAAAATAATTGAAGAATACTGTAATTTTGACACAAGGTCAAAATATGGATGTAGAAAATGAGAAGCAAGAATACATACATGAGCCTACACAAAATTACCAAAATAGTGAATAAAAAAAAGACCTATACACTTTCAGTTTTTGTTTCTTTTGGCTTCCAAGTTTGTGCCATCTTTGAGTGTTTCTTGTGCATCAGTCTCCATTCCAAGGCTGAAAAGGCAAGCTGCTTGAAGGTACGAGGCAGTGGACCACTCAGGAGACACCACTTGGGCTTGCATAGCATCCCCTAGAGCTTCTTGTGGCATGTCACTCATTAAGTAAGATAAGCAACGCCTAGCATACACAGTTGGTGACACCATGGTTCCGCCATCGATGAACTGCAAAAGACAGGAAAACTTATTCTCCTTTCACAAGCCAACATAAAGTTCTATTGCCATCAGGATGCAGAGGATAAACTCGAACCCATATTTTATAACAAGAAGATTCAGTGCTAACAATAAATCTGTGGAAGAGGCTCGATTTAGTGGTGCTATCCTGCTAGCAGCAAGCTGTACAAGGTATTAAGAGCTTTGGCAAGAACAATTTATTTCCCTAACTTGATGTAGGCACTACTAAAATTTTATCAAGGGATAAGATTTATCTCTTGTTCTTTGTTCATAAAATATAGTTCTTCATGTCTGCTAAAGCAATCCAATAGAAAATTTTCTTCTCTAACTATGACAAAATGATACTAACTTATCAATGAAGAATTATAACGGTGATATATAGTGTCAGTTTCTATGGGTAGTCTTATCTAATTTATAGCTACAGAATATGAACTAATTTATTGTGTTGGGTTGCTTGTAACTATATAAGAAAATAAACCATCCTAAACCACAGATTCCAGATTCGACATAACAAGGGAAACTCACTTGAGTGTAGCAATCAATGGCAGTCGCAAAATCCTTTGCTCGAAAAGCAGTATCTCCATGCTTCTTAGAATTCAGGGTCTCTTGCATTTGATTAGTCCACATTTGGAAAGAAAGCTGCAAGGAAAGAGGAAGACAATTAAGAGCTAAGCAAACATTTAAAAACAGGTTACATATTGGGGCCAGAGCAACATAATAAGACTTTCTCCCCAAAGGACCCTGGTATCTAGTTCCTAGGATGAAATTTTTAGATTCAGACACAAAATCCAGGGAAAAAAAGGGTTAAGAGCTGTAGACAACTAGACATGGTTTTTAATTGACAGGTAGACAAACTAACGTTTTTTTTATTTTTTGAGTATGGACAAACTAACAGTTAGACCATGAGATAATAGTTACAACCGTAGACAGTGTTTTTAATTGATTGTACAATAAATCAATAGGACTTTGTTCTGGCCTTACAGGGCATAGTTATGACTATTACAAGGCAAAGTGGCATGACTCAAAACAAAAACAATTCATTTATCTATTTGTTTTATTTTTATTGCAACGAAATGTGGAAACCACTCATATTTCCTTTTCCTTCAGCTCGCTCACTCTTGATATGCATGTGACACAGACTACTAATCTTGCTATTTTATTGATTCCGACGTCAATATGGTTACATTTTTTAGTAACAAAAATAAACCATCAATTACAAACAAGAGATGGCAAACCTCATTGGCAATCCCCTCATCATCCTTGTATCCAATCTTTTCCAGTATTTCATGTATAGCAGTGAGATCCGTTCTCAAGCATGCCTCACCAAAAGGAGTCAATGACAATGGCTGAGTTGATGATGCAGTTTCTTGTCGGATGCCCATTAAAACATATGACGGGACCTGCTAAAACAATATTTGATAAGAAAAAGGTGTATTTACCAACTTTTCAACCCAGCAGAAGCAGGCCTAATTTTAAGAAAACTATGCCTGCCTTTCTCCACGAAGACATACAGCAAAGCCAACTATTTTATATACCTCTGTTTCTTTTTGAAGTGACAAAAGTGCAGTGACAAGGGATTTAGCATTTGGCCTTTCACGAGCTTCATACTGCAAACAACGGGAAGCTAATCTAACCAACTCTGTTCCATCATCTTTTGAAAAATGGCCTTCTAGAGCAGAATCCATCAACATCAGGAAATTTTTGCCACGAATCAGGTCAAGTGCCTATAAAGAAGACAGGCAGTGGAGGAAATCCTCAAGTTTTGTATGCTTAAATGACCATCAATCACAATGCGAATAACAATAGTTCATCCATACTACAAGGGACCAAGAAACCAATAAGATGGGTTATTACAGCATAAGAAAAGCAAATAACTTACATGACTTGGAGGAATATGTTTGCCACTCAGAAGATCCAACAACAAGGTTCCAAAGCTGTAAACTACACTTTCAGGCGTCACTCTACCTGCCAGGATAAGGGAACAATTTTTATCATCAACCATTTCTAATAATTTAATCATTTTCAACCTTTTCCCTAGCCCTTGGTACCCAAAACTAATCAGATTGAGAGGTAACTGATCCATTTATGTACGCAAAGGTCATATCAGTTTATAGTGATCATGAGTTCAGATGCAGACACAAACAGTCTTTACCAGTTCTCAAGTACTCTGGCGGGGTGAAAGCCAAATTTGTACTGTAACTTTTGCCATCACGACTATTCTTCATGAGGCCAAAGCAAGATAGCCTAGGATTACCATCCTGTCAACAGCTGGACCAAAATTAGGACCGACACAATACAGTGGATGAACCAAGCACAGAGAAGATTCTACATCGCAGACAACCACACTTACCTTATCAAATAAGATCCTGTAGGCATTGAGATCATGATACAACGCCCTTCCTTTGCTGCAACAGTATTCCAGAGCTTGTGCCAAGTACAGGGCTACCCTCAACCTCATTGCCCATTTCATGGGCTGGCTCTCCCCTGTAATGACCAAAATATCAAGAATTCAAACAAAGCATACGAGGACGAAACCAGTTTAAAGTTCATTACGTCTAACCCCAAATACCATTATATTCCCTAATCAAATCTGATCAACTAATTTTCAATGTTGGGAATTTTTGGCTAACATAAGAAATGGGCAAAAAGGGTCTCCTAGCAATAAACAAACAATAAAAGATGAAAGGAAAGAATTTCAACAGCCGAAACAAACACATTAAAATTCAAAAGAAAAGAAGTGCTTACAGTGAAAAAGATGCTTAGCAAGGGTTTCATGAGGCATAAACTCAGCAACTAGCAGCCTCTCCTCTCCTTCACAGCAACATCCTATCAAATTCGCCAATCTCTCACTCCTCAAACTCCCCACTGTTCTCGCTTCCTCCTAAATTACATTTTGTACCAAATCCATTTTTAACTTAAGAGCATATTTAATGATTTCTCACAATTTTAACAAAACATAAAGAATTCATTTAAAAAAAAAAACTGTTAAAATGAACGTACGAGGAATTGGCGAGAATCAGGCCAGGCGAGTCGGTTAAATCGTTTAACGGCGATCCAACGGTCATTGTCTAGTTTCCCTTTGTAAACAACGTTCGGAGCTTTTTCACCATGTTCCGATACTATGTTGTCCGAAGAGAACCCAGACGTGGCTGCTTTCAGTTGTTCGAAACTGAACTCGGTGAAACTCGGGAATGCATTTCTGTCACTTTTGCCCCCATTTTCTGCACCAAATGACAATATTACCCCAACTATTACCCCTCATTTACAAAAAAATAAAATAAAAAACAGAGACGGAGAAGAGACAGGGGGCTTGAATTACCGAGATCGGAGGATTCGAGGACTGAAGCCTTAAGGTGAGACTGGAACCAGCAGAGAGAGAATTTCGAGCAGCGGGCTCCCATTGATTAGAGAGAGGGAAAAAAAAGAAATGAAAATGATCAGACGGTGACGAGAGAAAGTGAATCAAACGGTTTGCATCAGTTCTGGTGCTGATCCTTGTCTACAAGTTACTGGAAGTGGTCGAATGCTACTTCACAAAAGGGGGAGGAAGCGGGTTGTTGAGGATCCCAAGTTTTTATTGAAGCCAGCAAGCTTTAGTCTTTAGGTACTTGTGTTGTGTGTATTTGGGCAATAAATTGCTAAGGGCCTTTCAGGTTTCAGCTTCTGCCCTTTTTAGCAACCTCTGTCTCACCATTCCTCGCTCTCTCTCGTTTTCAAATTTTCTGTTTTTTTGTGGTAAGAACTTCGGATGGTGTTTGAAGGGTTTTTCGGGTTTTTGCGCTTTAATTAATTTATTTATTTATTTATTTGTGGTAGGTTAGAAAGTATAATAATGGTTATTTATCAAAAAAAATATTTTATTATTTTTAAAAATATATATTTTTCCAATTCATACATTAAAAAAATAAAAAATAATAATTGTTTTCAAAAAAAAAAAACACAAAAAGAAACATGCTAGCCGTTATTTATTTCTATGTGATTGGGCAAAGCTTAAAAACTAGCATTTTTCAGAGTAAAGTGTATTTTTGCCTTTATAGATTCAGCAATGTTCTACTTCGACTCCCATAGTCTTCATTTCTCAATTTTGTCCTTCTAATTTTTGAAAAGTTATTTTTTCTTGTTTTTCTCTCCTTTTCCTCTCAAATACCCATACATTTTATGCTGTAGTATCTCAACTTAAAGATTTAAAGAAAATGAGAGAACCTAAAAACCAAATCCAAGTTAAGGGTAATTGGGAGCTTTTCGGAAACTAGAAGGGTAACATTAGAAGATTTTAAACTATAGAGATAGAAGTAGACATTGATAAAATCAACGGAGTTGAGGTGGCAGGCTGATCCGATTGAAATTACGGGTCGACGTCGTTGAAATCTAATCGTGCACATGGAATAATAATTTAGCTTGATGAGACCCGGTATTTGACAGGGAATTTATGTGTTAATTAATTTGAGATTAGCTGTTGTGTTTGGTCCCTGTGTTCTGTCTTATTGAGGAACCTTAATTGACAAGGACTCTGTCTCTCTCTGTTTTTCGTTGAAATTGAATCTTGCAGATCCTTTGTATTTTTCTAGAGAGCCCTTCTTCTTGTTGTTCATAGGCGAACTTCAAAATATAGTCTCTTTTTTTTATTAGAATGATTAATAATAGTAAATTGTTTGTTTGCGTTTTGACAAGTTCAAACTAGGAATTATTCATATTAATCCCTAGTTTCATTTGTGGGTCGACAAACCTGTAGTCAAATCTCATCCGCGTATTGTTAGTGTATTTTCAAGAAAAAAAACATTATAATAAACTGCTGCTATATATAACATCCAATAGTATTTTAATACTGTGATTAGGTTAATTATAATAATCTTTGTTTATTAAATAATGAATTTGAATATGGTGAGTGATGTCAAAGGTTCATGCCTTCGAACGGAGGGAATAAAAAAGCCATTTGATCGCCTGAAAATGAAGGAAAATCTTATACGTAAAAAGCAAGTGTTCCTTTAATCCGTTGCCGGTTGATAGATTACCACGGTAGGGTTTATGTTCCATGGGTGCTTATCCAAGAAAAAACTTAATCAATGGGAAAAGGTTGCTGCCTTTTTAAAATTATTTATTTTACACTCGTCTCCATCGATGATAACTTAGCTATCAAGTAGTGTGTGAATCATTAGCTACTGAGTAGGGTTTTTATTTTTTTGGATTTTGTGCAACAGAATTAAATTATTTTAAAATTATATTTTAAATAAGTCATTTATACTTACATTAGTAAGAAATTAATATATAAGTGTATGTTTAATTATCAACAACACTTTAATTTATATTAGAGAATGTTTAATATTATACTAGCGATTATTTTTTAAAATGTTATTTTATTTAGAAATGTTTTAAAATAATATTTTTTTTATTTTTAAAATTTTATTTTTAATATCAGCAATTCAAAATAATTCAAAAAAACTAAAAATAATATTTTTAAACAAATAAATCAATTTTAAAAAAACCAGTGATTCTGCCAAAAAAAAAAACAATCAAGATTTTAATCATCATCTATTCTTTATTCTAGCAAAACCTGGGAGAATATCGGTATATAACTTTAGTAGTGATTGGCATTAACATATAAAAATAATCTAAAATCATTAAAAAATTAATTTAAAATAAAATAAATTTATCTTTTTCAAAGCACAGCCAAAAACAATCACCGACAAAAAAAAGTATGGCCATGAACAGAGAACCTCAGCATGCTATTTCTAACCATTGACCAATCCCTCATGCCTTTTCCTTATTTTCTTATATATCGAAGGATTGGCCTTTTGTTTTATGTTATAGAGATTCTAAAAAATGGCCTCCATTTCCATCCGTCCAGCCTAAGAAGATTAACCTCTTTTTTCCCTTCTTCGGTGGCATTACAACCAGCCTGAAAATTAATGAAGATGATGTAAGCTTCAAGGATCAAAACAGAACAATCCATCATAGGTCAACAAACAAGCTATGCTGTGTTTCCTCGTTGCATGTTTTTTAACGTGGGCTAGAAATCTTTAAACTGGAGCCTTGTTCTCCTTTTGCACTTGCATTCTCTACTGGATCTGAAGCATGCTAGCTTTTGATCACACACTGATCATCATTCAATAAGGATAACAACAGGAAAAGAGTAGAGCAAAGCAATCCTTTTGTCTGACAGTTGGAGTTATTATTTGCACCACCCATTTAGGGCTCAAGAGGACCCCTCCCCCCCTTCTTTTTTACAAGGAAAAGAAAGAGCATGTAAAGAGAGAAAGTGGTTCTTACGGACATGCCTCAGTGATGATGGCGCACCACTCACCTTATCATAGCTAGACAGGCCATTGGTCTCTCTCCCTCTTTATTGACTAAGTTTCCAAAGCTTAATTTGCGCCGGCATCACGTTCTGGGCATAGACGGTGGTGGGGCAATGAGTGCCTATCATTCTACCATATTATAAGGTGAGCAAGCATGGGGCCAAGCTCATTTGCTGTCAAGAGCAACAAAAACACACTTGAAAGAGCCCACATGGGCAACAAGATCAAATTGCGCTACAGCCCATGTCCCTGAATCATTGAGAATGCATCAAGGAACAAGAAGATGGGCAAGCCTCGAATTCATGTGTTTGATTATCTCTGTGGTTCCTTTCACGTCCACAAGTAGCGTCATGAAAGCTATAACCTCAACACAGGAACACATTTAGAAACGTGGCTGACAAATATGACGTAAGTCTGCTTATTTCTCTTTCACAGCACTTGCCCTAAAATTCATTTTTAATCTTTTTCCATTTGATACAGGGGAACTCACTAACCGCGCTTTGCCGCTGACTGCGGACTGGGTCAATTTTTTTAACTTAAAAAAAAAATATTGAAACATTGCTAGCATGTTTTGAAGTATAAAAGAGATTTTGTGATTGAGTCATAAATCATATTGAGTCTAATAAGATGGTTTAATTTAATTATTTGTCAAAAAACAATGATAATAAATTAATGTATTGAATCTAAAAAAAAAGTGATAATAATGACATGGAAAAAAAGAACTATTGCCATAAAAAAAAATCATGAAGTTGAATTCCAAAATAACTTAATGTTAAAGGATAAAATTAAAAAATAACAAAAAATATATTGAGTCAATCTAAGTTAAGCATGGCAAACTCGTGTCTCGGGTCATAAAGCAAGGCCATCCTTAAAGAAAGCAAATAAAAAAAATAAAAAATTTAATTTTCAATAAACTCAATGTTGAATGATAAAATCGAAAACGAAAATCAATGTAAAAAATATTAAAAAAATTGATGTCAATTCAAGTTAACATTTCATAAATTTAACCCAAATCATGAGACTAGAATCACCGTATAGAAAACAATTACATAGCCCAATCCTCAACAATCTAATATTGAATGATGAGACTCAAAATAAAAAAATTAATTTTTTTAAAAAAAATCCAAAGCAAAAAAAATAAAATAATGAGGACTGAATTTGACATAAAAATAAAATGATGTAAAAGGCCTGAGACAATTCAAGTTAACATGGAAACTCGTGACATGAGTTATGAGGTTGGCTATCCACATAGAAAGAAAATTTGAAGAAAAAAAAAAAGAAGTTGAATCTTCAATAAACTCGGTGTTGAATGATGAAATTAAAAAATATATAAAAAAAAAGATTAAAAAACCAATATCAATCCGGGTTAATATTTCATACTTGTGACCTAGGTCATGAGACCTCGATCACCACACTGAAAAAAAATATAAAACTTAATTCTCAATCAATTTAATGTTGAAAAATAAAATTTTAAAAAAAAAATCAATTTTAAAAAAAATATAGGGACCAAATTTGACATAAGAATAAAATGATGAAGGGTGAAATTTAAAAAAAAAATCAATTAAGAAAAGGGATGAAATTGAAAAGAAAAAAGCAATTCAAAAAAAATTCAAAACAAATAAAAAGCAATCAAAAGAATGAGAACTACAATTAAAATAAAAACAAATGGGAAGACAACTATTTATTTTGGTTGGACCGATGTAAATCCTAAGAAAATGAGAGAAAAAAGAGGGGGAAGAAGAAAAATTTACATCGACGTTGAACCGTAGTTTATAATGTCACACGTGTCCTTTCATTGAATGCGCCACCATTCGATTCTTTTAAATGACACGGTGGTTAGATGTTTTCGGTCATTAGAGAATGTCGCATGCGTTGCCTGAAGAACGCAAACGACTCCCACCTATTGACGCATGCAAGCGTGCCTTACACGCACTGACTATCTTTTTTAAAATAATATTTTATGTTTATTAAAATATCAAATTACCTCTCATTCGATAAGATTATAAAAAAAAAACATAAGAAAAAAACACCTTGTTATTGGTTTAATAATTTTATGATTTCATGAGTAATTAAGTCATTTTCGTCTTTAGAATAATAAAAAAAACTAAAAAGTTCATATAGGGTAGTTTATATATATATATATATATAACTAAATTATTTTATTGTATAAAAAATTAAAAAAAAATTAATTTATCTTTCTTCAATTTAATAATGATCAGTAAAACATAAAAAATATTGTATTACTCCCTAATCAAGCTAACAATCAACAACAATAATAAACTATATTTATAATGAATTTAGTTTAATCCCCAAGAAAATCATAAAAGTTTTCCGCATCTGCATAGGTAGGTTGTTGATGCAGGCGCATGAAAAGCATCAATTAGGTGTGTTTTTTTTTCTTTTGGCAGCAAGGATCAGATTACATTTTCTAGAAAACCACAAATAATACATTAAATAGCTATCAATTCTAATATTATTCGGTGCATTTTTTTTTTAACCCGGGCTGTCCGGGTTAGCTTACGTGCACCACGACTAATTCTCGGATCCACTGAATATCCTGCAAGTCCAGTAGACATATAAGGCACCGCGGGGGTGACAGACATACACGTGAAGGCTCGAATCCAGAACACATAGGCAGGGCAAAGTCTGTCAAGACCACTGAGCTGCAAGTCTCAGTGTTATTCGGTGCATCTTTGATTATATACTTGGAATTGATTTTTGTTCGATAATATAAAAAATTATTAATTTAATATTTTTTATTTTTGAATTAGGATTTGGCTGGAGAAGCGGTGGCTGTAGCTGAGATTACGATTTTTCAAAAATTATAAATTATAACTTTTAAAAATAACACCTGTAATAATAATTTTTAAAGTATTACTAGATGGTAAAAACTAAAAAACCACAACTAAATTGATGATTCAGTAACCGACACTTAAACTGCAATACCACGTGGCTGCACAGTGCTCATCTCAACCAAGAAACCGTTGATGGTAAGAAACAGGTCACTGGTTTGAGCATTGAAGATTCTGTCGCCGAGTACAAACAAGGGGAAAGGTCCGGCATGTCCCGCGTCCTGACAACAAACAAGCATGTGACGTAAGGTGCTGTTTACATTTTAAATGGACACCTTGGCCAGTCATAACTCATAACTATGATTTTTTTAATGTATATTTTCTTTCAAAATAGTTTTTTTATTTTAAAATAAACTTTTTTAATTTTTTTAATTTTTAATATTATCACATTAAAATCATAATAAAATACTAAAAAAAATATTCAATATTTTTCAAAGATAAAAATACTTTAAAAAAACCAATCCAAAACACATCAAATATTATTAAAATGCAGAGACAAAGGATGTGCACATGTTTTTTTATCAAAACTAATTTTATTTTTTTTTTGCTTTAAATTGGTTTGTTGTTATTAAAAATAAAAAATATTATTTTAATTATTTTTCAAACAAAATACACTTTAAAAAACAAATTCAAATAAAGATAAACAAAAGCACCATCATGTGTTCTTCACACTTCACAGGGTAGATCACTCCACCATTGATTTGCTTGTATACAATTTTTCTAAATGCTTTGGGCGTCACCACAGCCAACAAAACACCAGGAGGGCTCTAAACCCACATCTAAGACGCCACTGTTTACCATCAATCTATCCTAGAAATTGATATCTCCACATAGGGAACTTTCTTCGCCCCTGTTTAAATCCCTTTATATTCGAGTTGGAATTTCAGCTCTAATCTGAGCGTTTCCAGAATTCTTTACCAAATCAGATAGCAATATTCCATTCTCAGTAATGGCAATAATTTCGCCTATTTGATTAAGTGACAAAGGAAAGGATCAAGAAATACAAAGGCTCATTCCTTATAGTCCATTCACATTCGCAGTTAAATTCTAAACGAGAATAGCCTTCGGCTTTGCAAACAATTATATTCACATGGTTACATACATAAGCACAGTGCAGGTGAGTTTCAAGGGCAACACAAGATGCGGGATGCTATCATAGGAACCATGAAGATTACTGCCATGATACATACTGATGCTAGTGAGGGATTTGTTTTAACCATGAAAAGGAGCAGGACTGCCCGCAGTATCAATGCACAACCCGTGTTTCATTCTCTCTAGAATACAAATCAAATGTACTAGCAGTCTTGGGAATAGAAGCTGACCGCAACAGCTACCAAATCTTTCTATCCATGGTCATTAAGATACGAGCAGCAGTTCCTGCAGCATTATGGCTGGCTGCTATGATAGCAGCCTCCTTCATCTATGCACCGTTCATTGAAGTAGCATCAGCATGGACTAAATTGGCGTCGTCCAGAATCTTGCCATTGACTTGGGTTCTCTGCCTCTGGAAAGGATGACAAGCAATCACTATTAAGGACCAATTTATATCACATTTCAGTACCGCGCAGTTTCATGAAAAGAAGACGAAGAAGAATTAATAGATTATTGACTATACCCAATCTGCAGGGTCTACTGAGTTCCCATTCAAGAGCTTGTGGTTCTCTTCTCTGGTCTTGCTATCCTTGTCTTTGTTACTTAATGGCAATAAGAGAGAAGCACCGCCAGTCCGATCAGGTAGCTCTGCATTCAACAACTCAAAAGTTAGTATCATCACTCAATGATGCCCCAAGGAAAAGGTGTAAAGAAAAATTAGAACAAAAAATTGAAGGACAGCCTTACCTGGTAATTTCTTGTCTAGAAAGAATACCACCAAATTAACAGTGTACCTGGAAAGCATCAATTTCAGAGCCAAAATAAAAATCAGAGTGACATAACATTTGTTTTTTCTAATAGAAATAACAACTGCAGAATCAAAAAGATCATACATACCATGCTACAACGACATCAACAGTGTAATGCTTGCGTGATGCTATAATCAAAAGGCTCAGAACTACAGCAATAAGCCAACCTAACTGCTTTATACACCTACAAAAATGCTCCAAGACAATCTGAAATTAGGTGGGCTAGTAAGGGCATTTGATTGGCTAGAATTGTGTACAATGTGAAACAAAAGGGAAGGGATGGTGCAGACTTGAGAAAACCAGACCACTCCTTGCACTACTCTCTAACCAGATTGCTATCACATAACCAAAAATAATAAATTGATTCCCTATTATCGACCAAATTTAAAAAAAAATAGGGGGGGGGGGGGGGCAAGCCAACTAGAAAAGTCTCTTTTTCCATCTGTGAGAAAAAGCAGCATTTTTACAAGCCATATTATACCTTTTTGTGCCGTACTTCTGATATGTGAGAACAAAGACTAGAGTAAATATCATGTGTGATGAGAAAATCAAATCACCGCAACCATGTGTGATGCCCCGAGGAACTGCATGGTCAAAAAACCAAATTAGCTCAAAAAATCATGGAAAATAACATACAAAAGATCAAATTAAAACAATGGTTACTGACAATTAATTAAGAGTACTTCAAATAGACTTTGTGGATGTGGCAACCTGGCAAGTTTTGAGCCCTGCAATGCAGAAGAGCTGCCCAGTTATATATCTTGATTTGAAGCTCCAATTTTTAATTCAAATAAATGAAAAGGAAATGTTCAAACTAAAAGAGCAACTAGATTGATGTGTTCCATTCATTTAGTCCTTTTCATTTCTTTAAAATAGGAGGAGGAGGAGGAGGAAATAGACATATTAGACATTCTACCTCACGACAATGATAATTTGGACCTGGAAGCTGGGTGGAATAGAATGTGATGATCCGGAGAAATTGAGAGGCCTAGAGAAGAAAAATAAGTCAGAGAAACTGTCAGAAGGCATAGGGGAAATGCATATTCTCCTAAAACAATCTGCAAACCAAAGTGTTTTAGTGCTAGCTTACAAGTTTCAAATAGCTATCTCAGTAATTTTCCCGGCATGGCATTGTTTGTATATCATTTCAGGGCATACAAGTTTCTCAACAAAAGAAAAGGAACTTAGAAATAGATTGGCACTTACAACTAGAAATGCAAGAACCCTGCACCAAACTAGAACTGTGTAGATCTTTTTGCTCTTGAGGATGAAAGGATGGAAAGTCCACTGCAACAGAACACATTCCCAATTAAGGATAAAAGAATAAAAAATTTAGCTTTGAAGTCACTCAAGCAAAGCTGGAAATTAAAGAATAAACACCACAAAAATGGGAAAAACTATAAATATGAATAAATAGATAAACAAAACAATGGGTAACTTCACAGCTATTTTTTCTCAAGCATCGTTTCACCTATAATGTAAATAACCAAAAATGTTTATCAAGGTTCCTAGCAAGCACAACCATTTAATAAAAGCTGCATGGGCATGGCATTGAATAAGATATGGCTTCAGCGAACTTGTTGAACTTAAATTCAACTTAGATAGGAAACGGCCCCACATTGAGTGAAAGATAGATTATCAGAACCAGAGGAGATTTTAAAATCATTTTCCTATCCATAAAATCATCAGATATGTAAGGTGGCAGAGACTCTGAAGTATAACCAGACTCTAAGCGAAGGGATTTCTTCACCATGAGCATGTGATTTGAATATACTTTATTGATAAGAACTACTTCCCCACCAATCAACGCAAGAGTACAACAATGACAACACTATTACAGAATTCTGGGCATATGCACGAGTTAAGTGTAGTTCGACTGCCAATAATAAACAATAAAGATCCCATGATTAAACTATTTAAGGCTTCACCTCTAATAAACAGTGTTACTATCCTGATGACTCTATGATTCAAGAAATGGCAAAGCACATTTGAACTCCATGTGCATTTGATTTTATAATATAGGGATATATTAAATCCAGAAATCCTGATCACAAAGGAGGCAGGAATATAACCTATTGAAAAGAAGTTATCAATTAGGAAAAGTGGACAGGGAAAACGAGGTCAGAAAATTAAACAAGAAGTGGCAGTGGGATCAAAAGTGTAAGGGAAACTATACTGTAACCTTACCACAACAAAGGATAGAAAGACAGTGGTGAACAGCGTCTCACTAATGTAGGCTTTATCTTGCCCAAGCTCCTGAATTATCAAACATGGTTAGACAATGGGAAACCGGGCATACCAGAAAAGGGAGAGAAATGAAATGCTAGCACCAACCGGAAGAAGAAAGAACCCAACATCCTGCAATATTGGCCCTGGGCGATGTAGATAATGAACTCCTCGGGCAGCCAAACCATGAATGTACTGTGGACAAAAACCATGCATTACAGATGTTAGGAGATAAACATCAAACTAGAATCAGAAGGGCAAAATAATAAGATGGGGAAGTGCAAAAACACAAAAACTCAACCTAAAAATCTGATGGGACAGTGCATAAAATTTAAGATATCCTAATAAGTAAAATCACATCACAAGTTGATTAAGATGACCATCGAACGCACTAGTAACACATGCACAGAATATGCAATTCAGCAACTCAAAACAGCACGCACTGTATTAGTGAAATCTCACAAAAATTGTTAATATGGGAAAAACAGATGAGGACTTTAACTTATGCTTGTGGTGTTTATTATTCTTTATTGAACTTAACATACGCTTATGCTAAAAGTATAAGTTTTCTCTCAAGGTGGGGCAAACGACGACAATAAACCTTTACCAGATCCTTCACCCTTTTTCAAAGTCCTAAAAATCGAACTAACAAATTGACCAAAGAATTCAAATATTAAAGTCATTGAAGAAGAAAAACAAGAGAGTAAGGTAAAGGGATAGCAAACAACAACAACAACAACAACAATAATAAGAGAGAAATTGAATTGAATTGAGACCTGAAAAATTAAACCTCCAAGAATGTATTTCCAATTATCTGCAAGTAAATTGATCTCCGTTGTCGTCTCTGCACATATTCTCTTCCATAACTTCACACACCAAAACAAAACCATTTAATCGAAAATCAAATTCACAAATCATAGGAGGATTAAAAACATATATAATTCAGAAAATAAAAACCTTAGAAGCCTCGCGACCAATGTAAAGACTCATCTTGCTGTTATTGGGTTTGTGTATGTTGGGTTTTAAGCACCAGTTCCATAATACCTCAGAACCCAGCTGTTAAGGACAACATCATCATTATTCTCCTCAAAATCCAAACATAATCAAAAACCTCTACACTTTTCAACTTGAAATTCGAAACCTCTTCGGTTCTTCACCGATCGAGATCTCCACTGAAAGAGTGAAAAAATCAAATGACGAGTTTATAAGAGGAGGAAAACAAAAGTAAAAAGCCCTGTGCCTTTGGATGGATGTCTTATGTTCTTTTCTTTTCTTTTCCTTTTAATGGTTGCAAGTAGAGGGAGAGAGAGAAAGAACGCGAGTTGTACACGGGGAGACAGATTGACGAGAAAGAAAGAGGAGAAGAGGGAGGAATTTATACTCTACTATTTTCAACTTTCAAGGTTAATAAAAAATGGAAGCTACTGCTTTTCTCCCTCCTTTCGTTAACAAGAGGGGGAGAGAGGGACCCTTCTTATGTACGATGCGATCTTACTAGGAAAATGAGAGAGATTTTCGACAGACATGTAGATGCTAGAGAGAAAGGAGAAGATTCATTAAAACTCACTCCTATCATTGCTTACCACGTGTATTTATTCAAACCTTAATAATTTCCTCTAATTACATGCTCAGGACACAATTAATTAATTAAAAACATTATTTTTTTTGTTATCAAAAATCAAATCATTGAATTAATTTTAATACTATATTTATTTCATGGAATCTGGTATTATTGCTTGGGGAAATACATAGATAGTAGCTGTTTGAAATGTTTTCTCCAACTTGTTAGATATTTGTTTTTAATAAAAATAAATAAATAAATAGGCCTTTTTAGTGTTTTATTGCATAAAAAAAGTTTTTAATATTGATTGAAAAGTTTTATATCTTAATGAATAAATTGAGAATCATATGTAAATAAATAAAGCATTGATGATAACTAAAAATAAAACTGAAAAAATCAAGATATATATATATAAAAATCAAGATATTAGATTTCATAGCACAAATTATTTACCTAGTCATATTTAATGAATTTATTTATTAAAACTAATTTTTTAATTAAAAAGTAATGCAAACAAATGCACACAAGAAACAGACTGAATAAAATAAAATAAAAAGATATTATATAAGAATGCACATATTATAAATATTATTTAAAAAATTTATTAAAAAAAATCATCTATATAAAACTAAAAAAATCAGAATAATATCTTCAAATATTAAATACAAATAAAAATTTTAGAATAAAAACATTTATATAAAAAAGCTAAATAAGAAAAAATAAAAACTAAAGAGAAGGGATATTATTTGAAACATAAATAAAAAAAATATTTTTAAAAATATGTATTCAAAGAGTATATCAATAAAAATAAAAATTCGAATTCGAATAAAAAATAATAAAATGATAATCAAGGTGTTGGAAGCACTTTTTAAGAAATAAAAAATAAAACAAGCGATTTAGGTTAAAGCCTGGTTGAGGTTAGTAAGATGAAAATGCACCTATAATGAAGTTTTGTAATTATTTGATACTGGGGGCATTTAAGTTTTTTATTGATCGTTTAAAAAAAAACAACAAAGCCCCAGAAAAAAGTTCTATTTTTTTGTCTGAAATGTTATTTTACTAATTTTATTGTTAAATAAAATACAAAAAAACACCCTTTTACTCTTAATGAATGTTTAAAAGATAGATGTGTCTGTATGAAAAGACTATGGTATGGTATCATTCATATTGGTCATGAGATCACCATGATTTCATTGGAGGGAGGAAAACCTGAAAAACAAATAAGTAAAATTCTTAATTAAACAAATATCCAAGGATGAAATTAAGTAAAACAAATAATATAAAACAAAATAAATAACAATTAAAAGAATTATTATTAAATTCAACATAAGACCAGTTGAAGTTAAATATTAAGGGAAAATTTAAATGTTCAGAGATGAAATTGAATAAAACAAATCAATTAAAAAAAGTAACAATTAAAACAATTGACACCAAACTTGACATAAAATTTCAATGAAAAGAAATGTTCAAGGATGGAATTGAAGAAAAACAAATAAATTAAAAAAATGATTGAAAATGAAAAAATAACAATTAAAGAAACGATGACCAAGATTGATATAAAAAAACTAACAAAATCAAACAACTACAGACGAAATAGAAAATAAAACCTAATTAGAAATAAACGGTGAAAATAAAACAATTACAATTAAGATAAGAAGAATTGAATCAAAAGAAAAAAGAAATTAAAGGGTTTGGATAATTTTCTGAATGGTCAGTACGCAATCCAAGTAAAAAAGAGATGGAAAAAGAAAAATCAATTGACATCAAACCATATTTCATTATTATACACGCAACACTAGAAAGGAAGATGATGCCAAGATGCATTGAATGATGTGATGAAAGCTTAATTTCAACCACCGTCATCAATCACATGCGTCGTTTAAAAGCAGTAAAACTATCGTCACGTGCTAGGCACGCGATGATAGCCTATGACTAAACAATAATAACAAAAAAACCCTTATAAAATTATAATCAGGCCTTTGAAGTCAATGCTGAAAAATTTAAATAGCAAGTGTAATGGAGTAATTTAACTATTCATAAGAAAATAAAAAAATTCCAGGAACTAAACAACAATAAAAAAAAAACTATTAGAAAATGACAATCAAGCTCTTAAAATCAAAGCTAACAAATTTACACAATAAAGGTACATATGTAATTCAATTGTTTATGATAAAATTGAAATTATTATAGAATTCTGGACCAAAAGTTCTAATTGTTTATTTTTAAGGACAATATAGCAACTGCAATATTATTAAAAAAATAAAAACATGGTGCTACCCTCAAACAAATAAAAATAGACAAATTAGATGTGTGCCAAGAATATTATACCCTTCAAATAAATCTTAAAAAATTAAAAGATGACTTGTAAAAGAGTAATTTTATTGTAACCTTAATACAATAAAAAAAATACACGTATTTTATTGTAGATGGGCTACAATAATAGTAATAAAAAAAGCACGGGTTTATTATTTTACTTAATAATGTGACTAGTTTGTTAGTTTATCTAAAACCAGGCAAATAAAATAATTCTCAACCCGTTTTTTATCCTCATCTTCGAGCCAACTGACAGGTATTTTAAATATATTACTCACAGTAAAAAAAAGCGACACTGTAATTTCCTTTCAAACTTTAAATAATAAAAACATGGGCCCACTCAACTACCAAAGAGGCTGCAAAAATAAAACTGTGAAAACAAAAACAACAGATATTCTCTCCCTCGAAAGACTACATGTTTTTGTTTTACCTGCTGCGAGGGGGGAGGGGTTAAAAATCCTGGTCCATTCCGGCAACATCTTGTTACTTTTATTAATTCTGGTTGGAATTTAATGAGATGGAGTGATGGATCAACGAGACTGTTTACGAAAAAAAGGTAGATTAGGCTAAAGTCACGGGTATCATGGCTCGGCTGACGAGGGAGAAAGAGACGTCTTCGTTTTCAAAATTTGAAAAAGCTTTCTTTTCATCGTATTAGTGTTTGTTTGCTAAAAAAATAATTTTTTTTTAAAAAATAAATTTTAAAAAAATATTTTTTAATATTTGATAGTATAATAAAAAATAAATTAAAAAATATTTTTCAGTATTTAATTATGTCATGAAAAATTAGCTAAAAAATAACTTAATAATGTTTTATTTTTCTTGAATTTATTAAAATAATAAAGAACAAATCTTACAAATTAAAAAGTTGAATAAGAATAAAATTGAAGAAAAATATAATTTCATAAATTATCTCAAATAAAATAAATAATAATTAAAATAACA
>Ga0325403_1000376_pt1 | contig 29963 bp, 21 predicted proteins | sample PopdelMetagenome_19_FD_205665 | JGI IMG/M metagenome (GOLD analysis project Ga0325403, IMG submission 205665) | Populus deltoides microbial communities from Bellville, Georgia, United States - Xylem-PdKOR-R4 | ecosystem: Host-associated > Plants > Phyllosphere > Stem > Wood/Secondary xylem... | reverse complement strand
AGGATGATATTAATGGAATAAATCAGGTTATTAAGCACTCAACCAAAACACTAGCATAAGAGAGCCTTGACAACATAGAAGTTAACTTATCACATTGAAGAGGTTTTCAAAAACACTAGCAATCTTTGATAAACATTTTAAGGACCACCATTTGAGAGGCAGGTTTGGAAATTTTATCCAAACAGGTACCCTGGTCATCTCATCAAACGCAAAATCAAAATATTCTGGCGTAGACTGCAACACCAAAGGTCTCCCATATATCTTTAAAGTTCAGTTGATATACTGGCTAACATCATATATGCAGCTTGTTCATCATCATCAACATGATGCTAATGTTCATTCCTAACTTCTTCTTCAACATCCTCAATAAGGGCATTTGGAATTGGATTTTTAAGAACATACAACCTTTTTTCTAACTTGAGAACAATTCTCACATTTCGATGTCAATCCAAGAAATTCAATCCAGACAATTTGTTAGCATCAAATATGCTTTGTGGAGATATGTCACTATTCATTTTAATCTACAAACCTATTTATATAAAGATAAAGAGTATTAGTTTCATGTATACATATTTAAATTCAAAATTTAGACAAGGTCATTAATCGTAATTTAGTCTTCCACTATTTTCTTACAAATTAATAGCCCTCCCTAGTAATTCAGGAAATCTCGCTTAGATTTTTCTAATAGGTTAGGATCCTATTTAATTTATTGAACCTTGAGTGACTTAACAAATTAAAATAAATTAAATTAAATAGCTAATATAGTTTATCAATCACATCTCTATATGACTCATAGATCAATTAGATGACAACTCTTTATCTAAATATATCATATGTGTTTCGCCTAACTCATGTCTCTAACCTCATATGATCATGAGTGACTCATCCAAATTATATAGGTTAGTTAAGTAGAATCCAATTTTATAGCATTAAACATATTTGATTAATTATAACCTTAAGTGACTCAACAAATTATCCATGAATAAAACTCTGGTTTGATACATATAAAATTAGAAGGCAACTATTCATGTTCTCAACATGTACTTAATACATTAATGGGGGATTTAATATCAATTAATTAGGTCTTATATATAACATGGCATAACATATATACATTTGTTACATGACAATTTATATATAAACATACACTCCTAGTATGTCATTCGAATTAGATGATTATAGACATATATAAGCTAATTCCCTTGAGCCATTGAAGGAAATTATACGGTCAAATCCTAGATAGTTGTAACAAGTCTTCATAAGTCCATTGCAAACACTTTGGTTGTAACCTCTATCGCTATTTTTTTCTTTCTTGAATTACATAATAATTTCTTATCTAGATTCCTACATTTCTAAATTACATAACATTTACATAATTAATTAGGAAACCTTGAGTTACATTCGAGGGGAAGTAGATGAGAAAAGAATTATAACCCAGAATAAAAATAAATAAATATAAGGCATGACTCGCAGGTTTTATTTAATAAAATTACAATCATTCAACCATAAAATAAAAGCACAATCAAATTGGTCTTTAATGTCCATAATCATCCATCTTACATAAAAACATTTTAATATCATGATAAATACATTGCATGCTTCAATTCTAATTATTAGATTTATATGCTGCTATAAAATAATATTTCTAACACTTAGAAATATTCAATCAAATCTAATTTGATAATTTCTCAAATAAAACAAATTTTATTTAACATAAATTCCATAAAAACAAATTTCAAAATTTAATAAGAAACTTAATCAAATTAAAATTCTTATTAATATCCTAAACTATTTTAGGATTAATTAAATAAAATTTTCAGGATTAAAAAAATTCTCATTATTTTAGAAAAACCATTTTTGTAAATATTATTTAATTAAATAATTAAATAAATAAATCCTAATCCCATTATGATATCATAAAACTTAAAAACTTGAATTAAACAATTTAATTCATTCCTAATCCTATTAGGAAAATAAATTAAGGTATAAAATCCAAATTTTATTTAATTACAAACAATTTTTAATTAAATCCTAATTATATTAGGAAAATTAATTCTATAATTAATTTAATTTGGTTTCGATTAAAATAAAATAAAAATTTTATTTGTGGGGTTAAAAAGTCATAAATAGAAGGGTAAAAGGGTATTTCATATAAAAGGGTATTTTATATGGTCATAACATAAAAGGGGAGGGGTAAAGGGGTAAAATATCTTGAAACCCTAAAATCATCTCTTTCTCCCCTTCTTCTACTGTGTCGCCGACAAGGCACCTTGCCCTTACCACCAGTAGCGAAGGCTGACACTGTCTGCAACCACGCAAGGCCATCAATGACAGCGCCCAACGCAACCAACAATAGCAATGCACTAGGTTTTGCCAGCAGCGACAACATCCAGCACACCTGGCGTTGCTACCCACGGCAACGCTGCTGTATATTTTTAAAGCTAAGCCTTGACCGGAATCTGACCAAATCTAGAAAACCCATCTAGATATGACCAGAATAGTAAGTGGGTGATTAAATTATTTTTTAAAATCTGATTTAAAAAATTATGAGAGAAAAATTAACTTTTTGGAAAAAAAAAATAGTTATTTTGCACATAAAATTAATTTCAAATTAACATCAATAACAATTAAAACATGCAATCAAACAACCCTAATTGTTCTAAGAAAGGCTCTGATACCACTATTAATTTTTTCGAATATCATACACACAGCGGAAACTATGAAACAAAATTATTCAGAAGTTTCTAGAATCTCGTTAGATGATCTAAGGTTGTTTAGGGATTTATTACTTGAAAATCTGATCTTCTTCAGCTTTTAATAATTCCTTAAAGGCTGAGTTGTCGCATATCATAAGCAGTCCAATTATTCGACCTCCAACGATAATCCACACGAACCACCCGTGAGAAATCTCTTAAATCCCTATTTATGATGAAGAGGTTATTATGCCTAAAGTGTTGCTAGCTCTAATTCTGTATTTACATAGTTTTTCTATCTAACAGACAACAACCTCTTAAATAAGAGGTATAACTTACTATTTATAAGAAAATCTAAGAAACCATAAGGTTAATATTGGCAAAATATCAATTTGCCCTTAAATAATATTCATATATTAATTCATGACAATTTTAGAAATTAATTCAATCAAGTCTTTACTTGATTTTTCTAGGTTTAGAAATATAATCCTTGTATTAAGTGTATTCCAGTCCTTAATTTCAAAAATATATTTTAATCAAGTCATAGTTAATTAAATCATTCTAATGTAATTTCTAAATAATAGTTCTTAATCTATGTGACCCATTAAGTTCCTAATATGTTAGTCAAATATAAATTATAATTATAATTAAAAAGAATCAAATAAATTTAATAATTTAATGTATTATCAATTAAATAATTTATTAATTTATATTTGAAAATTAGGTGCATTGTCTAGCAACATGTCATGATCTCCTAAATATTAGAAAAGTGACTAGTAATTTGACTAACATTTCAGTGACCGGTTTCTCAGTGTAATTAATATATTTTCATCAATAATATTCCAATTTAACATTAAAATGTAGAGTATGTTTTCCATGTTAAATCATGTTTGTTCTTTACATAATAGTCATTGATCATTTGAATAAGATTTGAAACTCTTTTCAAATCTCATTCCACATTAACTATGGATTTCTCTGTCAATACTATTTGAGAATAGATGAAATATTTTTCTTAATTCATCTAGGGTGATGAATCTTCTCTTGATCATTCAAATACCTTCATATAGTTCATGCTATATCCAATGTTTGCCTTTTCATTACCTCGATTATGATAACATGTAACAAAATCAAAGTATAAAATTCTTTATATAAGATAATTTAGTAATCTCAAGCAAAGTTGTCAAAAATAATTTTTTGACACGACACGGAATATACAATATAAATTCGGATCATAAACTCAAATCGTAAAATCATAAAATCATAATAAAATATTTTAACTAATTATATATTGAGAATTACAGTCAAGTAGTAAATAATAATATAACACAATTAAAATAAAAGTGAAATAAATAATACAAAATTATAAATGTTGAAATATCTTAAAATACATAATTCAAATAAAAATTCATACATGGTTTAAATAACTTAAAAATACAATATAATACAATTATCTCCATAGAATTTCATTAACTAAAAATTAACAAGCCTAAAACAAACAATTTGTTGGTGTGTTATGTAAACTAAGCACAGCCTCCACTAAAAATTTTCTGACAATACTTGCACTGAACTCTTCTTGAATTCTTATCAACATCTATACCATAGTGTCATCCCACTTCAATTCTATATACCATATTGCCCTATTGCCACGTTAAGTCTATTGCCACTGGTAGTTTTTTAGATGCCATGTATGATGCCGTTCAAGAATCAATATATGCATCAACAAAGATGTATAATGTAGAGTGTAGAGAGTTGGACAAAATACCACAGCTCATAGATAGAATTGCAGTTTAGGAAAAAGAAGTCGTTCATGGCACAACTTTAATCCTAACTTGGTATTGGTGATATTTGTGAAATGTGTTTTATAATCTTCTCTTCTTCTTTTTTCGTTCTTAGAACACAGTTATGTATATTATATTTGGTGGCGCAACTTTAATCTTAACTTGGTATTGGTTATATGCTTTTCTTTTCTTTTTCTTATTTTAGGTGGGTATTAAATTTTATGCTCTCTTTTTTTCTGCCGTTGATCTATATTTACTTCTAGTCTAGAAAAAAACCCATTTTTGTTTGTTTATTTGTATCTCATCAGCAAGCATTTCTTTCACTTTTAGTCAGAATCAAACCAAAGCATTTCTCATCAGCAAGTTTGCATCTCTTTCTTCTTTCTTCTTTCTTCTTTCTTCTTTCTTCTTTTGTGGCCATGACCAGGAATCTAGAAAAGCGATCGAGTGCTGGTAATGGGTCGCCATCAAGAAATAGTGGTGGCAGTGGCAAGGTTGTTTCTAGATCTACTACAGGAAAGAAATCTCCTCCAACACCAGAAAATATTGATAGAAAGATGTCTAATTCTAGGTCAGCAGCAAAAGATGAGAAACCAAATGGATCCATAGTAGTAGTTGATCGTCAAATAAGGCAAGTTGATTCCACTCGGGATCAATCAGAAAAGGAAGTCGGGGTTGCAAATAGCTCAGTACTAGTAGTAGCTAGTGAAGGAGAAAAGGAAGATGATTTCTTTGCAATGAAAGGCACAAAACAGAATGTTAATCATGAAATGAGAGATATTAATCTATTAATTCTAATTAAGTTTAATATATTCATTATATATATGGAGTCCTAACTCTGAAACTTTCTTATTAAAACCATGATGCATAACTTCATGATCTCCTAATTTCTGATTGACCCTTTTCTTTTGATACAGAGCAAGGATGAAAGTAGTGTCATTCTTAGAGAATTAAAACCTAATCTTAGAAAAGGCTAGCTTCGATGCAATTATTTGTTATGATTAAACAGGAACATATAGATCTACGATCTCTACTGCGGTTGCAAACACCAGCAGTCGAAAATAAAAGAGAAAATCACATGACATTCTTTATAGCTGATCTGAAGTGAGAAGGCTAAGACAATGTGTCTAAATCTCAAATGATGAGATTTATTGCTCTCCTCTTCGACTCCATCTCTTTCTCACAATCTCTTAGTTTTAACGGCGACTAGTGTTAGTCTGGTAGGGTTGAGAATTTGAGATTTTAGCAAAGGGGAAAAGGGAGACTGGGAGTGGAGTGTCGGGGGACTCAGGGACAAAGACTCATGGACTTGGAGTCAGCAAATTTTTTAACTTTTGTCAAACTCGTGAAATCGGTCTGGTTTTACTGATTTTACCGAGTTTGACCGATTATGAGCGAGTTTGACCGATTATAAGCGAGTTTGATTGATTTTGAGTTTTTAACCCAATTTTACACGTTATATATATGTTGACTTGTAAAATCGTATGATTTTACAAGTTAAATTGTGATTTTGACAACCATGATCTCAAGTTTAAGGATCACTTACACAATTGTCACGTGAGTCTTTCTATAGACATAGGTGATCTCTCCATATGAAATTCTCATGCAGGTCAGTTCAGTATACATGTATTATGACAAGCACCTATATATTAGTTCTAGGTATCCTTTATATCTTATCTTATGAAAATAGTTGTTTTCTTTCATAAAATAAATAACATAATATATATTAGTCTTTACGACTCTAATAAATATTTAATATTTAAGAGAGTATTGACTAGGAACATTTTAGGAACAATACTTTGATACAATAGAAATCTCATAATTATAACAACTTTATAATTTTCTTTGCAAGGTATTTTTTATCCCATGAACTTTATCTTTACTCTAGATTCATTAATTAATCTAATATTATATGAATATCAAAGATAAATTAAGCTTTTATTAATAATAAATATATATTTACATGAATATAATAAAGCCACGTGTAATCACCCAATTGACTATAGGGCATGTTAAAGTAACAGTATTTTCATATTAACTTACATGTCAATTGAAATTAAAATCATTTATGAACAATTTTAAAGTTGCAAACCCGCATTATTCTAATACATCTTGGGGAATTATTTTTCAAAGTACGTAGTGCTCGTAAGGTTCAAACTCAGGAGATTGAAAAATAAATAAGCTTACCTATCCCATAAGATTTGTTAATCATATTATACATGTATACCCATATGTATGAGGTGAAGAAGAAGGGCACACAAAACACTTTTCATCCAAAATTCTCATATAAACTCAAGAGCAGTTATTTATTTATTTATTTATTTATTTAATGATAGACCATTTATTTTTCATTTATGTGATTCATAATTTATGACTTAATTATCGATTGTCACATAATTTATAAGTTTTCAGCATGAAAAGTACTTCATTTGTAGTTCATTTTCTAAGATAAATCTTGGAAGTAAGATTCATTAGGGTTCGTGTCTTAAACTCTGAATTGTTAGCAATCAAATTGTCAGAAGCTGAAAACTACTAACGAACGTAAATTAATTAATTTTGAAACAATGAACATAAATTAAATTATTAGTGCAAAAGGAACATAACCACACAAGGAAAACAAGTTCCTATACAAAGGCAAGAATATTGCAGCATGGAAAAAGTCTGAAGCAGTTGCACACTAACAAAAACTAAGTAAAATATGTAGTAGCCAAGTGGAAGGCAACAAGACAGCAAAAGGGTGATCTTTTAATATCTCGATCCCTATTTTCTTGAATAAACTTCTCCTTGAAGCCGAACTTGCTTATTGAACCTCTGAATGAACTCCTCAACTCTTCTATTTAAATCTTCGTTGGACATACTTGCGTACTCATTTTTTTCTTCAACAGAGTCTGGTGGGTCATAGTTTTCAGTTTCTATTCTACGTATAATGTTCTTACTCTCATCAATCACCACCCGCTTAACAATCTCCGACTTGCTACGTTGTAAAGCTTTTGGTACAACAGCCTTCTTCTTGTGACGAATAGCCTCACCACTTCTTACGGCACTAGTTTCTAGCCTCTTTCCCTCCTGGGAATTAACGGAGGAAGGATTTTCATGTTCAACACTTTCATGAACAATTGGCAATTTTCTTTGGTGGGCAGCTCTTGTCTTTTCTCGACTCTCTTTATTTACCGTTTCTTCATTCAAGCGTACTGTCTTGATAAATTCCGAGTATGCTGATGAGGGGGATGTTGGAACACTTCTTTGCCTCCTCATTACCACGTGCTCTTCATAAATATCATGTTTATTAATGCCTTTTGACGAGCAAGAGAACGAACCATAATCCACATGCAGCAATGATTAGGACGAAAGTGTTGGAAATGAAGAACCAAAACTTAGGGTTGTTGAAGGGGAGAGATTGAAAATATAGAAAATAGAGATATATATAGATAAAAATAGAGAAAAGGAAGGCAATGAATGGCCCTCCCTTAGCTTTTTGTGGGTAGTCTTTAGATTTGACGGCATTGATTGAGCCTTGAGCTAAATTTGGTGGTGGTTTCTCCATTTCCAGAGGAAGGAGAAGAGGTTCGGAGCGATTATAGGAGGCTTATACAAGGAAGGCCTTTGTTTATTATTTAGTGGTTGGTGAAGTTCCAACTGTTAAGGGCCTATTATAAGGGATCAAGTAGGGTGCCAAATAACTCTTTTTTATTATTTTTTTAATTGGTAATTATCATTAACTCCTTACAATCATATAACAATATATATTTAGATTAAAAATAGCTAATGACAGAATAGTTTTGACTAACTCATCGGCTTAAGAAAAATAAAATAAAAGGAACAAATTTTGCATGGAAGAAGCAAAAGGCGATTAAGGTGTGAGATAGCGGGAAAATAAACTCTTCATTTGTGGCTGTTTTAGAGAGGTGTTTGGGTGGAGTTGGAGTCGTGGATGGGTTGAACGGCGCTGCTAGCTGTTATGGGTGGAGGAGAAAGAGAGTGACTGAGTTGTGGAAGCTGCCGTCGCCGGCGTGTAAGGGCAATGCCGCTACCGTTGGCCGTGAGAGAAATACTGGACAGTGGAGGGGCTTTCAAATATGAGAATGATGATTTTGTGTGAGCTTTTGGGTGTTGCAGGGACTATGGGTAAGTGGGTCTGAATGGAGGTTGAAACTTCGACTGGACTTTTGTGTTGACCACTGGAGAAATGGTAGAGGGTCAACTGCGCTGGGTGGTTCACGACGTGGAGAGATGAAGGAAATGTGATAGTACTTAAAATAATAATAAAATATTGATGACTTTTTATCTTAAATATCATGAATGTAATAATTTTATTTTTAACTAGACAGTTAAAATAATTTGAGTAATTGAAATAGAAAAAATATTTTATTTATTTTTGAATAGTATTTAACTAATATAGAATAAAATTTAAAAAGAATTTTAAATCTTATTCAAATAATCAAAAACTATAGTGTTGAGAATAAAAATAATTTAACAAAACAGACATACTTCATGCTATAATATCCAAATCATAATATTCTTGATGAAATAATAATAATTACTCGAAAATTATTCACTTAAAAGCAGTGTTTTGAAACCCGGCCCGGCCTGGCGGGTACACCCGGGACCCGGCCGATCCGGGGCTGGAACCGGGCTGGGTTGATGAAAAAAATAGCATAAGCCATGACCCGGCGGGTTGACCCGATGACCCAGCAAAATCCGGTCAAAAACTCAGTTGCAACCCGTTGACTTTTGTTTTTTTTTAAACTAAAACGACGTCGTTTTGAATTTTTTTAAAAATAGAAATTGACCCGGCCGACCCTGTCAAAACCCGGAACCCGGGCCGGGTTTAAAAACTTTGCTTAAAAGTTAAGTCAAATCATTTATAAATTTTCTAATATTTAGAAAGTCATGACAGGTCACTAGATATTGTATTTGATCTTCAAATATAAATCAATCAATTGTTAAATTAATAGTAAATTAAATCATTTAATTTATTAAATCCTATTTTATTTAAGATTATAATTTATATTTGGGCCAACTTATTGAGAAACCTAATGGGTCATACACATAAAAAAATTAATCAGAAATTAAAATGGAATTATTAACTAAATATGACTTGATTGGGGAAAAGTCTTAGAAATTGAGGTCTAGAATATAATTAATACAAGAGATAACAATTCTAGACTTGAAAAAATTAAAATATGAACTTAATTGAAAAACTTATCCTGAAATGATATATGTAATATTATTTAAGGGGCAAATAGATATTGTTATTTATAAGGTTTTCGGGTTTTTTATTAAAAGAAGAATGTTATACCTTTTGTTTTTTTGTACAATATAGTATAGAAATACGTTAAACACAAAAATAAAAAGCTAGCATTCAAAGGTATATCATTCTCTCTCTTCTAAAAAAGTTTAGGAGATTTCTCACTTGTAATTTATATAAATTATTATTAGAGATCAAACACTTGAGTGATTTGTGATATGCGATAACTCGGCCTCGAAGCAAATTATCAATGCCAAAAAGATTATCTAATTTTTAAGTAATTTTTGTATAAACTTTAAACAATTCTAAATCTTTCCAACAAGATTTTTGAGACTTTTAAAATTTAAAATTTATCTTTTTTATTATATATATTTTTTTCAGGAAATTCAACATTAGTATTAGAGTATTCGTTAAATAATTATAGTTATTAATTGTATATTTTAATTGTTATGGTCATTAGTTGCGAACTAGATTTATGTGCAAAATTTATTTTTCTAAAAAAATTATTTTTCTCTTATAAATTAAAAAAAGAAATTGGGTACTTTTCCAGCCAAATCTAGCTGGATTTTTTAATTCGGTCAAAATACGCAGATCTCGTTAGAAATTAGAAAAATAAATAAAAACATTTTAAAGTTTGGCGTGCTTGGCAATGCTATGTGCATAGCTAGTGGTCAGTGACAGCAAAGAGAGCGGCCATGGGCTGCTGCCCCACTAGGAGCAGAGCTTGGTGCTATTGACAACAGCCCTGCACGAGGCAGCTGCCTCATGCAAGGGGCTATGTGGTGTGAGGCTGCCACCTCGCATTGTTGGGCATGGCTTGGTGTAGTAATAGCCGCTACGAGGCAACTTGCTAGATTTAGTTTTTATTTAAAAAAATAATTAAATTAAATTAAAAAAATTGAAACCAGTTTAAATCGACCGGTTTTAATTTGGTTTGGTTTTTTAGAACAAAAACCAGTTTAAACCGGTTTGGCTCAGTTTTTTTCCGTTCGGTTTCGGTTCGGTTTTTTCAGTTTTAGGCTTATAAAACCGAAACCAAACTGGCCGATTTTTTTAAAATTTTAATCTATTTTTTTTCACGGTTCAGTTTTTTCAGTTATTTTTTTTCCAGTTTTTTATTTTTTTACTCACCCCTACCGACAACTGCAAGTTGAGGTAGAAAGGGTAGAATCATGATTATGGCTCTGAGCTTTGTAAAGGGTTAAAAGGTAGAATTACCATCTTACCCTTACAACTTATACCTAATTACATCTACTACTCCTTTATGTATAAAATATTGCTTTTATATTTTAAAATTAAAATAATAAATAAAATTAATTATTCTAATTAGATTAGGATTGAATTAAAATTTTTAATTAAAGAATCATTGATTTTTTATTGTTCTAATTAGATTAGGATTTAATTAAATAATGTTTATAGAAATGGCTTTTATAGAATAAAAGGAGTTTTTAAGCTAAAATTTTTAATTTAATTGACCTAAAATGGTTTTGAATATTAATAAGAATCTTAATATGATTGATCTTCTTATGAAATTTTGAAAAATTATTTTACAAATAAAAACATGTGTTAAATAAGATTTATTAAGTTTGGAAAATTATTAATGTAATTTGAAAATTCTTATTCAATTATGTAAATGTTATGCAATTTAGAAATTTAAAAATTTAGATAGAAAATTTATTTTGTAATTCAAGATGAAGAAATAACAGTAGTGAATGATATAACTATTATGCTTGTAAAGGAGTTATAAAGACGCAGCTACCTGAATTTTGACCACCTAATTCCCTTCGATAGCCCGAGAGAATTAGTTTAGATATGATATAATCATTCAATTAGAATGACATGCTAGGGGTATATGTTAATATATAATTATTATGTATGATATATCAATTATATCATGAAATAAGACCTAATTAAAAATTGATAATAAATTCTTCATTAATATATTAAGTACATTTTGAAAAAATAATTTGATGCCTTTGATTTTATATGCATAAAATCAAATTTCTATTCATAGATAACTTGTTAAACTACTCAAGGTTATAATTAATTAAATATTACATCCTACTTACCTACCTTATATCACTTAGATGAGTTATTTATGATCATATAATATTAAAAGCAGTAGTTAGGCGAAATGGGATCCTAGCCCACTAGAAGATCTAAATGAGATTTCTAAAATTAATATGGAAGGCTATTAATTTGCAAGAAAATAGTGGGAGACCAAGTTAAGATTGAAGACCTTATATGAGTTTTGTTTTAAATATGTATGAATGAAATTAATACTCATTACATTTACATATATATATATTGGTAGATCAAAATGAGTAGTAACATATCCTTACATAGAATACTTGATGCTAACAAAATGACTATACCAAACTTCTTGGATTGGTGCCAAATGTGAGAATTATTCTTAAACAAAAAAAAAATGTTATATATTCTTGAAAATCATATTCCTCTTGTCCTTCATGAGGATGATGATGAAGAAGTTAAAATGAAATATGAATGTCATGATGATGATGATGATGATGATGATGAGCATGCTACATGTGTGATATTTGATGGTAAGTTACTTAAATTTCAAATACAACATAGGAATATGGATGCCTATATTATAATTAGGCATCTCAAAAGAGTTGTTTGATGTAACTAGTAAAATTGAGAGGTACGAACCTCTAAGAAATTATTCTACTACAAGATGACAAAGGGTTTCTCTGTGAACACCTATATTTTCTTAAAAATAATGACTTGTTATTTTGAGAAATTAGGTCAATTAGGCTTTATTATAGATCATGAGTTAAGTGTTGACATGGTCTTGCAGTCCTTGCTTTAAAATGCATAGAAGTCTACTTAGGGCATCAAGAAAGACATGAGTATTTGTCATCATTATGACAAGTAAAGCCACTAGAAAAGGATTTTGCAAAGACTATCTTGCAATTGTGAAGGCTATGAAGCTTATTAAAGCTTTTGGTTTAAGTATGTTTATGATTGAATAAAGGTGAAGTGAACCAACAAATTGGTAATGAAACAAGGGTTGCTGCATTAATTTTACTAGATAGGATAACACTAGAACTTAATATTTGTTATTTTGTTCAAGTACTTTCTAGAAATATCATATCCATTTCTTACTTAACTTTGAATGAATTTAAAATTAATATTGAAGGCAAATGTTATTCCTTTTATAATAATGATATTTATTATAGATCTAATATTTATACAAACAATTTGTATATACTTGATTTAGAAATGTCCATGTTCAATACAAAAAGCAAGAGAAATATATTAGGTAATCAACATCCATCTTATTCATGGCTTTGTAAATTAGATCATATTAATAAAACAAGAATCACCAAGTTATATTAAAAAAAAAGATATTTTGATTCTTTTAATTATGAATCATATAAAACTTGTGAAACTTGTTTATTGGGTAAGATAATTTTATTTGAAAGATTGAAAAATATAATAAATTGTTAAGTCTGATACATATAGAGATCTATATGGACTAATAACAATTCATGTCATAGATGAATATATTCATTTCATCACATTTATTGATTACCATATTAGATATGATTATATGCATTGATAAAATATAAGTTTCAATCATTTTAAAGGTTAAAAAAATTTCAGAAATGAAGTTGAAATACAAATTGGTATAAGTATCAAGACTTTAAATTTGATCGAGGTGGTGAATATTTGAGCCAAGAATTTTAAGATTATCTAAGATAGAATAAGATTCACTTATAATATATACCTCCTAGAACACCACAACTAAATTGAGTTTTTGAAAGAAGAAATCATACTTAGTACAGTCCATTATAAGCTATACAAACCTTTCACCTTCTTTATAGGGTTATGCCATATAAATTCCTACTTACCTTTGAATTAAGGTTCCATCAAAATATGTTAATAAGACTCTATATGAGATATGGAATGCGAAGAAACCAAACATATCATACTTAAAGATTTAGGGATGTGACGTTTATGTAAAGCATATCGTTTCTGAAAAATTAGGAGTTAAGTTAAATAAATGTATGTTTATGAAATATTCAAAAAAATTAATTGGATATTATTTATACCATCTCATTGAGAAAAGAGATGTTTGTCTCAAAGTATATTTACCTTTCTAGAGAAAGAATTTGTTCATGATAGAAGCAGTGAGAGAAAACACAAGAACTCCCCAGATACGGTAGAACATGTCATGCATCAATGAGATATCAACTTCTTGTGGAACTAAAACAGTATTTCTAGCATATGAAAGACATGAACTGAAAGTTGATGTTTATTCAAATACTTGTTTTCAATTAGATATTGATGATAGAAAAAATATCAGTCAAGATATGTTTTAACTTTAAATAGTGGTGATATGTTGGAAGAGTCCAAATAAGAGACCACAACAAATTCTACAACTAAAGTTGAATGTATCTGTATCTAAGATGATAAAAAAAATTGTTTGAACCAAGAAGTTTATCACTGAACTAGGTATGGTTTCTAGCATTATTAATCCAATAGTCTTGTACTATGATAATAATAGAGTCATTGCACAAGCAAAGGAACCGAAGTTTCATCAAAAATCCAAATATATATTTAGGTCATTTTATTTTATTAGAGAAATCATAGAAAAAAAATATATAAAGATAAAACGAGTATCTACTAAAGAGAATCATATAGATCCTCTCAAAAAGGCACTATCTTAGAAGGAACATGATCACCATATAGAAAGATATGATATTAGTTGCATGAGCGATTGACTTTAGTGCAAATTGGAGATTGTTAGTGAATATACCTTGTAGCCAATCAGTTGGCTACACGTAGCACTAGTTTTATTCATGTAAAACATATTTATTATTAATAAAAGTTTTCTTTATCTTTAATATTCATTTATATTTGATTAATAAATATAAAGTAAAGATAAAGTTCATGGGATAAAAATGTTTTGTAAAGAAAATTATAAAGTTATAATTATGAAATTCATATTACATCAAAACATTGTACTTAATGTTCCTGATCAATATTTTATTAGAAATGAACATTAATTAGAGTTGTTGAAACTGATATATATATTATGTTCAATCTTTTATGAAAGGAAGCACATGCTCTTATAAGTTGAGGTATAAGGTATGAATAATACTTGGAACTAATATGCATGTGCTTGTTAAATGACATGTACAACAAATTAACCCATATGGGAATTTCATATAGATAGAGACTCATATGATAATTATGTAAGTGATATTTAGATTTGAAATCACTAAATTATCTTATATAGAGAATGTTATGATTTAATTCTGACTACACGTTTTGGGTATAACATAAATTATATAAAAGGCATTTGAGTAATCAAGAGATGAATTATCATCTTAGATGAATTAGAAAAAATATTTCATTTGTTCTAAAATAGTATTGATTGTGAAATCATTGGTTAAAATTGAATGAAATTAAAAAAAAAAATTTATTCAAAGAATCAATTACTATAATGTTGAAAACAAAAATAATTTAACAAAGATTAAAAAAAAATTCTTATTCAAAGAATCAATTACTATAGTGTTGAAAACAAAAATAATTTAACAAAGCAGACATACTTCATGTTATAATATATAAATCAGAACATTCTTGATGAAAAAAATAATTACACTAAAAAACTAATTACTGAAAAATTAAATCAAATCATTTGATTTTTTTTAATATTTAAAAAATCATAACAGGTTACTAGATATTATACTTGATCTTTAAATATTAATTAATCAATTGTTGAATTAATAATAAATAAATTAAATAATTTGATTTATTATTAATTTATTTAATTTAATTTTATTATAATTATAATTTATATTTGAGTCAATTTATTAAAGAATCTAATGGGTCACACATAAAAGTAATTGGTCAAAAATTAAAATAAAATAATTAATTATAAATAAGTTTTAAAAATTAAAGATTAGAATATAGTTAATACAAGAAATTATAATTCTAAACCTAAAAATAATTAAGTAAAAATTTTATTGAATAAATTTTCAAAATTATTCTAAAATAATATATATGATATTTTTTAAAAAACAAATTACTATTGTTTCAAGTTTTTTTATAAATAAATCATACTTTTTATATAATATAGTACAAAAACACTTGAAGCATAAAAAAAAAAAAAAAAAACATATTGAAAAATATTTGCAAGTGCATAAATATTGCAATGGCCAGTAATAGTGTTGATTTGTGAAAAAAGGAAATACAAACTGTTCATTTTCTCAAACTGAAATTTAGCTTTGATACAGCTGAATAACCTAGCTGCGTGGTCTTGATTTTAAGCTGTAACAGTTTCAATACGACTGCTATGCCCTTTCGAGCAAATTTTTTTTTTTTTTTTTGTATAAATAAATAACCTTGTCTCTCTGTTCACATTTCATGTAGCAAGGCGATGGGAACATAAATAAACAAAATAATGTCTTGTTTCTTCCATGTACAATTTCCATCAAAATTGAACCAAAAGATTTCAGGGCAAGTCTTTTATTATGATAATGCCTCCATCTCTGTCTTCTCTGTAGCTTCTTTCAAAAAGTCAAGGGATGTTTGCACAGTCTGCTTGCAATGACCTGAAAAAGGAATTTCAGTTACATTTTCGTCACCTGTCACCTGATCTGTGCAATATGCTTGCAGATAAATAAATCAAAATAGAAATGTCCGCACAACCTTTTGCCTTGTTCTTTTTATTGGATGATAAGACAGAGGATTTCCACTGCTCATAAGCATCCATTCTTTTGTGCTTCTTCTGGCTAGAAACCTGAGAAATTTCATGCCAATTGCGTATAAAGGTAAGTGAACTTTCAAATTATTTTGATCAAAAGATGTATTCCCCAAAGTATATTCAAACTAGTTTCTCCAGAAAATAAAATAAACTGTATTAGCTGAATTAGTCAAGCATGCAGAGGCTGCTCAACCACCTTTTACAAATTGAGATATAGGTTAAAAGGCCCATTACAAATCTTAATTGGAAAGAATTTTAAGGTTTGAAAATGGTGTTAAACAAAATTCCTTGCGATTGTATGGTCTTAGAAACTAATTTGGTGGGTCTGGACGGAGTCAAACTCGGTTGGATCTTTCTCAACCATATTGTCTAAAAATGAATTAAACATAAAGGGCTGCAGTGATACCTCTGTTCCATCATCAGATGAAAAATTACCATCCTCAATTTTTCTTTTCTCAGGAAGCACATCCAGAAGTTCTGCATGCAATCAATGAAAAGATATGGATAAAACTTATAACATTAAATTAAGTAAAGATTCCACGGTTCTATTTAGAATAGTATTATGCCCATTCTAATGACAACCCAGCAACAGTTATGGCAACAAAAAGAAGAATAAATCGTGACTGAAGTGTACAAATCAATCAGCTAGTACCTCGGTTCCCCTTCACCTCCCTAGGATCTTTCTTTTCCTTTGAGATCCCAAAAACATCAAAGCAGAGATCCTTCATGGACGCAAATACCTACATGTTAAACTAATACAAGTAAATCAAAACTGAAAGAAACGTAAAAAAAAGAAAGCACAGTTTTCACCACCAAAGAAATGCGCTCGGATGGAAATTAGGATTCTTACAGAATTGAATTCAGATTCCGATGTGCCACTAACTTCAATCAACTTAAGCTTGTCTACTTTGAGCTATCAAGTTAGAATCATCGACTCATAAGTAAATTGACATGAACAGCATAGTTATGGAAACGCAAGAAAATAAATTGTTTGCTTACCTTGTGTTTTTTGGCACACATGTAGAATGCAACTGCGGTGAACACAGGTCTAGTGAAGTCGGCATTTGCTCGTCTTGAAGCAGGCAATGATGCAATAAACCGGTCCTTATACCTAAACAATCAACAACTCTAAATCAGATCAGACATCAACAAATCCATCTGTGAGTCAAGGTAGCGCAATAATGTCATTATTAATAAAAACTATTGTAGTATCGACGAAGATAAATCGAAGACCATGATAACCAATCACATAAAGCATTTCCAAAGATAAATTGAAGATTCCCTTCTGAATTTGCTTGCCAGTCATTTTTACAAACACGTAGCGAGCACCAAACCACAAAGGAAAATCCTACATAGACTCCATTTAGTTGATGAGTAAAATGTAGTGAAAAATACAGAAAATTAAAAGGGAACTTACAGTGATAAACCTTTTTTGACGAAAGGAATAAGCCTAATACAACCAAATTGAATCCCCAATTCTCTAATATCCAGCTTTGTCCTAAACCACCCAACAACAACCAACCAAACACGAACAGTTCCATTAATACTACAACAGTACGTTTCACATCAAATCATCAGCATTAAGATAAAATTACTCACTTGACACCGAGAGTATTTTGCAACGAATTGAAGGATCTATTGTAGGCCTTCTCAGACATTCCACTCAATCTGATAGCAGCTTGTCTATCAAAAATCACTTGAAAACTATATACATATATATAAACATATAACCCATTAGAAATTATTTTATAAGTTTTCGTTTCAAAAAGAAAAAGAAAAGGAAAGGGGGGAAACCTGGTTGCGGCGATTTCTAAGCAGATAATAGCCTTACAAACCTCTCCCTACAAAAAAATAAAAAATAGCCATTTGAGATTTTTTTTAAAAAGAAATTATGTGAGAAACAAAGGCATAATAATACTTACGACTCCAATGACTGAGGAATCGAACTGAACATCGCAAAGACGACGGAGCTCCGCTGCTTTTCGAATGATATGCTTGGTTTCCCAGAGACCGAGTTTCTTTGCAATTTCGGACAGATCCATCTATTTGCTTTGAGCGAGGAAAAATAGGGTTTTTTTCTTTTCTTTGGCATTCGCGGAGTGATATAAGTGGGCGGGGAACTGAAACCCACCATTTTGGCGGCAACAATTTTATTTTCCTTTTTGAACGCTCTTTCCGCTGAAACTTCCCGCCAATGTTTAGGGCACCGAAATTAAATTGAGTTGGGTCAGTGCCCTTTTTTATGTATCCGTATTATTTTGGATGTGTTAATGCATTTTATTTTAGAAAATATTAAATTAATAATTTTTAGTTTTTTTATTAGTTTTAATGTGTTAATTTCAAAAATAAAAATAAATCTAAAATAAATTATTGTAATATATTTTTTTAAAAAATAAAAATTATATTTTACATCACAGTACCTAACACACAAAAAAATCATCATCCTTCCACAACATACTTTATTGTAATTTTTTTTAGACCCTCTTAAAATGCATAAACAACATGATAAATTTGTGTAAAATATCTCCCACTCATATTCAAAATATTAATACCTGATGCTGTTTAGAATATTATACTAAATATGATTTGTACCATACAAATCATTTGCAGTTAGTGTGTTTTTAGGATGTGGGTGTTTTCCCAAAGCATTAGAAATAATTTATTATAAATTGCTACAATTAAATTAGTTTTTTTTGTTATTGGATGGGAAAAAAAATCTTGGAAGTGAGGGTATTTTAATCTTTTTAACTGACTTGTTGGTCGTTATAAGATTGTTAGGGCTATGTTAGTTTTTTTCAATTTTTATATAGTATAATTACATTTTTACCCTCAAGATCAACAAAATTTAGAGTTGTTGACCAAGAGTTTTTTTTACTTTTCCTTTATGATCTTATAGTTCTACATTAATTTTTTTTAATATTGGTTTTGTGATTATATTTGATTTATTTTCTATGAGTTTATCCTAATCTCATAACCTAAATCATGAGTTTTGTTGAGTTTTGCATGTTTTTTTATGGATAGAAGTGTTTTGAAAATTGTTTTGTTTATGTTTTATTTTTTAAGATTATTCTAAGTCATCTACATTTTTTTATATACAAATAAACTTTAATTTTTAAAATAAAAAATATTTATTTTTAAATAATATTTCTTATATATCCGGCCTTGCGTAATATTTTTCTAGGATGTGAGTTTATTCAATCAATTCTATTTGTATTTCTATTTATATTATTTTTTATTGATTTAAATAAATAAATTCAATAAACACAATTAAGTAAATATTTTATTTTATGTGATTAAATATATTAATTTACATTTATCTCTTAGTTTTTTTTCAATTTCTCTTTTAATTATTGTTAACTATATTTTTTATATATATAAATAATTATCAATTTATTTAATTAAATATTTACATAGCCTACATGCTTGATATTTTTTTTAAAAAAAATATTTACAGCTTATAGTGAAGCACAGGTTAAATAACTAGTGTGGATATATATAGTGTTGAATTATATGTTTATTATTTATTAAATGGCTTATATCATATATTTTTAAAAAGAATACATAAAAAACTTAATTTAGTACATCATTGACCACTACGTACCTGATCGTTATTTTTTTTTTTTTTGCCACCATCCCCATTAGAAAAAACGTGCTAGATCGGATGTTAGTTTGCCACTTGTTAGAGAAGCTCTTGGAGCCAAAGCCACCACGTAGGAAAAGAATTGTCGCTAACAACTTTTGACCTTGATTGAAGAGGAGGTTGCAGCCGTACTTGACATGACATGACATGAGGCAGCGAGCAAACACACACGAGGATCAATAAAGATGAGGCTTCGATTCTGAAAACTGATGGAAACTACTATCCACATTACTATTTGCGAAAAAGTCATGAGGTTATACTCTCTTTTTTTTTTCAAAAAAAAATTCTAAATTTATTCTATAGCCAAGACATTAATTGTTAAGTGTTCCTATATTTAAAGTTACAGAGGTTCAAACAAGTCTTTTTTATTGAAAAGATGAGATAAATATATATACTTTTATGCAGGCTAACTGTTTATATTATAATGTTATTAATGATATTTTATTCGAACACTAAATTAATAATTAACTATCATATTAATATTTCTAAATTTTAATCTATAAAAAAAATGATACAGAATTATCACTTAAATTACTAATTTGAGATCTTGCTAATTTGTTGAAAAAAATTTACATCTTGACCTAATATAAACATTGCCTTAGAGAACAAAAAGTGTACATGAAGAAGGGGCAAAACTTACAATCTTTCCCTAGCTATCTTTTTAAGGTATTTTTAGGGATAAAATTACGATTCTACCTCAACAACTTATATCTAACTAATTTTTGGTATATTTGGGGATGCAAATATGATTTTAGCCCTCCATATATAAATAATAATTTTATATTAAAATTAAAATTTTAAATTAAATTAATTGTAAAATTAATTTTCCTTAATTAAATTAGGATTGAATTAAAAGGTTTAATTCAAAGTTTTTGAGTTTTATGATATCCTAATGGGATTAGGATTTATTTAATTATATAATATTTAGAAAAATGTTTTTTTCTAAAATAACAAGATTTTTTTTAATCCTAAAAATTTAATTAATTCTAAAATAATTTAGTATATTAATAAGAATTTTAATGTGATTAATTTTCTTATTAAGTTTTGAAAAATATTTTCATGAAATTTTGTTAAATAAAAATTTGTTTTGTTTGGAAAATTATCAAATTATATTTGATTGAATATTTCTAAGTGTTAAAAATATTATTTTATAAAAGCACATGTTAAAATAATTAAGATGAAACACAAAAAGAAGGTTAGAATTCTGAATGATCTGTATATTATGAGTACTTAATCTTAACTTAAATACAAATAAAGTATATACAGGTTAAACTGAAAATACTATTCTATCCTTACTAAATAAGACTACATAAATATTATTTAACATCTCCCCTCAAACTCACGATGCAACAGCTACAAATATCGAGAGTTTGCCAACCAGAAAACAAAAACGAGAGATGGAATGCGCCTTAGTAAAGAAATCTGCAATCTGCAAGGAAGAAGGAACAAAAGGTAAAGCAATGGTGCCATGCTTGAGATGATGACGAGTAAGATGACAATCGATCTCAATGTGCTTAGTTCGCTCATGAAAAACCGAGTTGTGAGCAATCTGAATAGAACTCTGGTTGTCACAATACATAGGAGTAGGATGAGAAAAGGAAACTCCTATATCAGCAAGTAACCAACGTAACCAAACAATCTCTTTAGTAGTAAATGTCATGGCACGATATTCTACGTCGGTGGATAATTGAGAAACAATAGATTGTTTCTTGCTCTTCCAAGAAATAAGAAAATCACCTAAAAAGATACAGAACCCGGTAACAGACTTGCGATATGTGGGATCACTACCATGATTAGCATCAGAGTATGCACGCAACTCCAAGGAAGAGGTGGATGAAAGTAAAAGACTCTGAAAAACTGTACCCCAAAGATATCGCAAAATACGAAGAACAGCTGCCCAGTGAACAGTACTAGGAGAAGCAACAAACTGACTAACAACATGAACAACATATGCAATATCTGAACGAGTAATGGTGAGATATACCAAACTCCCAATAATAGTGCGGTATAAAGTAGGATCTATCAAAGGTAAACCATCAGAAGAAGAGTACCTCGCGTTGACCTCAATAGGAGTATCTACAGTCCTATTATCAGTAAGTCTAGCCTGCTCAAGAATATCTGCAACATATTTCGACCGAGAAAGAAGGTAACCTCTAGACGAGTATGCTACCTCAATGCCCAGAAAATATCGAAGATAACCCAAATCCTTCATTTCAAATCATCTATCCAACTCTATCTTCAAGACTGAAATACCATTAATGTTATCACCAGTAATAATCATGTCATCAACATATAAAGACAGAATGATACGACCTGCATCAGTGCACTTAAAAAAAGAGCAGAATCATGACTGTTAAAAACAAAGCCAAGAGACGAGATCACAATAGAGAATTTCTCAAACCAAGCATGGGGTGCTTGTTTGAGACCATATAATCCTTTCTTAAGCTTACAAACATATCTAGAGTCATGTGAAATACCAGGAGGGAGTGCCATATAAACTTCTTCTTGAAGATCTCCATTCAAGAAGGCATTTTTAACATCAAGCTGAAAAATATGCCATTGACGAATCGAAGCTACGACAATAAGAGTACGAATTGTAGTCATTTTTGCAACTGGGGCAAATGTCTCCTCATAGTCCATACCATACTATTGAAAGTATCCTTTTGCAACCAGCCTAGCTTTGTATCGCTCAATAGACCCATTAGAATTAGTCTTGATCTTATACACCCAACGACAACCAACAACACTCTTACCAAGAGGTAGAGGAACCATATCCCAAGTATCTGTCTTATGCAAAGCAGAAAGTTCCTCATCCATAGCTTGCTGCCAAAGCGGATCAAGAATTGCCTCTTATAGGAAGAGGCCTCAAAGAGACAATGAATAGAAGCTAAAAAGGAAGTAAATGATGAAGACTAACAAGAATAAGCAAAATATGGTAGTTTTGTGGACTTACGAATGCAGATGGATTGAAGTGGAGGTGGATCCACAATCTCAGATGAAGCTTGAGGGGCTGTAGATGAGAATGGAGCTTCAGGTGTGCCAGAGAGTAAAGTATCAGTACCTGCAGAGTTATGAGTACAAATTGATCAAACATAGGGAGAGGTATCATTACCAGAATCCTCAGAAAAAGGGATCTATATGAATAAGATCAATTTTAGTCAGGCTACAAGTAGTGGATGGAATAGAAAAGAAAGGTATATGCTCAAGGAAGACAACATGACGAGACATATAAAGTTTCTGAGTTATTGGATCAAAACAATAATACCTCTTTTTACCTTCACCATAACCCAAAAAGACACAAATAGCGGATCGAGAGGATAGCTTACTACGTTTTACATGAGGACGAAGAACGAAACAAGTACAACCAAAGACTCTAAATGATGAATAATCAGGGACATACCCATATAACTTTTCAAAATGAGATAGACCCGAACTATGAGAAGATGGAATTGTATTAATCAAACTTACAGCAGTAAGAACAGCTTCTCCCTAAAATTCACTAGGAATAAAAGCAGACAACAAGAGAGAACGAGCAGTTTCGACAGTGTGCCTATGTTTTCTTTCAGCAACACCATTTTGCTCAGGAGTATCTGTATATGAAGTTTGGTGGATGGTTCCATCTAAGGCAAACAATTGGAAAATTTTATTAGAGGTGTATTCCCCACCCAAATCACACCTAAAGCATTTGATCACAGCAGAATGTTGAGTTTTGATAAGAGCTCAAAAAGCTGCATATATCTCAAAGAATTCAGAACAATGTTTCATTAAATAAACTCAACAATAACGAGTATGATCATCAATAAAAGAGACATAATATCGAGACCCTTCTTTTGTGGCAACATGAGAAGGTCCACATACATCAGAATAAATCAAATCAAATGGTGAAGAAGAAACAGAAATACTTCGATTAAAAGGTAAAACGAAAAATTTTGCCAGTTTACATCCACTACAATAAAAAATGTCACAAGTTTTCAAATTTCCTAAAGCTCCCGTGGATGCCAAAAATCTCAAACAAGAAGATGAAACATGACCTAGACAAGAATGTCATAAATAAAAACTAGAAGATGAAAGACTCAAACAAAAGGAAGACAAATCAACAGTAGTAGTAGCAGCGGCAACTGACACTTTTAACTCATCCAAAATATATAATCCATTCTCTTTACGACCTGTATCAATCAGCTTCTGAGACTACAGATCCTGTACACAATAAAAAGAACCAAAAAAACATGACTAAATAATCACCAGAATCACATATTTGACCAATAGACGCAAGATTCAATTTGAGTTTTGGAATAAGATAAACATTAGGGAGAGACAAGTGAGATGTGACAACAGAACCAACACCTGCTAAGGGCATAAGAGTGTCATCAGCAGTCATAACAGGAATGGAGGACAAAAGGGACACAGAGGTAAAAGATGAAGAATCTAGAGACATATGATGGGAAGCACCAGAATCCAAAACTCATTCAGAGTGTGACATACCTGAGAAACTATGAGACAACTGACCTATGGAATAAGAAGCAGACATTGCTTGTGGCTGCAAGGAGAGAAACTTCTAAAATTGCTCAGCCAAAGTATTAGGATTGGTAATAAAGCCTGGGGAAGCTATTGCTGCGGTATTGTGGTGTGGTGGTTTATAACCCTGAGGTGGTCTATGAGCATTAGTTTACGACTGGCTGCCAGACTTTCAAGCTTGATTCTGATGTCTCAACTTAGGACACTAAGCCTTTCAATGACCTTTCTACTTACAAAAACTGCACTCATCGAAGCCAACCCTTGTGTAAGACTTGTTCTGATGATTATAGAATGACTTAGAAGGTACTGCTAGTACCGAAGGATTTGAAGCAGAAATGATTCCCTTTTCAGAATAAGACTGAAGATGTATTTCTTCAGCTAATAACTCACTGACAACAGAGTCAACAGAAGACAGTGGAGAACGATGTAGAATTGAACCTCTAAGTCCTTCGAAATCACTGTGAAGTGCTGTTAAAAACTGTACCAATCGTTGTTGCTCTCTACGCTCAATATAGGCACCACATGCCTTTAATTCTGTCGATTCTGTAAGAGCCAATTGATCCCAAAGATCTGTCATAGCAGAATAAAACTCTTGAATACTCATATTCTTCTGACGAAGAGCTTGTATGCCATTCTCTAATCGATACTGTTTTGCAAAATTTGATTGTGTGAATAACCTTTGCAGATGATCCCAAACCTCTTTTACTATCTCATACTTTGCCAACTGCGTACCTATCGAATGCTCAACAGAATTGTTGATCCAAGTAATGATCTTTGCATTATTTACTTCTCATGTATCTATCAAAACAACATCCCCCTCCTCAATATTCTTAGGTATCATATAAGTTCCACTAACATACCCCCACATCTTCTTACCCTTAAAGAAATTTCTCATTACATAACTCCAATATGAATAGTTCTTCCTATCCAACCTCACACTCACAGACTGAAGCGAATCATCTCTTTCAGTAGCCATAATCAACAGTCACAGAGAACCAGAATGCAAAAGCAGCGGAAAACAAAATACCAAATTGTAGAAACTGAACAGAGATTGCAAAAATTAAACAAATATCTTCTTGACGAAATACCGAAATAATTACAAAAACGAATGCAAATACCAAATTGCAGAAACTGAAGGAAAGACGAAATACCAAAATAATTGCAGAAACTGAATACAAATATCAAATTGCAGAGGCTAAAGGAAAGACGAAATACCAAATTTTGCTGAAGCGGAAGACAAAATCTCACTTTAAAAATTTTTGTGTTATTAAAATCATTTGACAAGATGGATCCACGAAGTTGTGTTCAAGATTAAGCTTCGTTCCATAAAACCAGCTCTGATACCATGTTAAAATAATTAAGATGAAACAAAAAAAGAAGGTTAGAATTCTGAATGATCTGTATATTATGAGTGCTTAGTCTTAACCTAAATACAAATAAAGTATATATAGGTTAAACTGAAAGTACTATTCTACCCTTACTAAATAAGACTACATAAATATTATGTAATAGCACATACAACCATAAAAAAACATAGATTGGATTTGAGCCTTATTGTATAAATATTTATGTCTTTTGGTTTTACTCATATCATATTATTTTCTATTTTGTTATTTATTATATTTATTTAAGCGTGTTTCAGGTTTTTCAGTAGTTGTTATTTTAGATGATATCTTTTATACTCTACCTTTCTGACTTTAAATATTGAGGATAATATCTCATTTTGATGTGGGGGCGGGGGGGAGTTGAAATAATTTTTTTTAAAAAAAAAACTAACTTTTTTTTATGTTATTAAAATCATTTGACATAATTGTTACATTTAAGATGACAAAGTAAAGAGGAACTCTACTCTTAAGATGCATCATCATAAATATTTTATAATGGTTATTTGTAAAATTCATAACAAGATTTTATCATATGTTTCTTTTTGAATTATTCAAGTTTACAAACTCTCATATTGTTATCACTTAATTCTACTTATATACTTATTTATCAAGTATTCATAAACCATCATTTTCACATACACACTACATGATTGTGGGTTGCAGATTGAATTATTATTATTATTATTATTATTATTATTATTATTATTATTATTATTATGTGTAGATAAGATGGTTTTGCATCCTCTTTAACCTAAATAATTAAGCCCGAATACCCTAAGCCAACTAACTAAGGAGTTATTGACCCAAAGCTTGTTACATGGGTTGAAGAGAAATCTTAAGGGAATTCAACATTGCACTATCTACATTTAAGTATCTGCAACCAAAATTATTAAGTTTGCAAAGGTGTCTCAACACCTAATGCTCTAAGGCCAATTGGTTTGAGAGTCATTAGCTTAAAGCTCGCTATATGGGTTAAGGATACGTGTTGTTTTTTTTTTCTTTTTAAGTTATAGTTATCTCATTAATATATACCCCAACACAAGGAAGTTAACCTTAGAAAAATATTAGAACAAATTTTGTTTTCTTCCAAGTTAAGTCTTAAAACTATGTTTTGATATATTGAGCATAAAAAAAAGGTTTAGTAAAACTTGATTAAGAGGTATGTGGCACAAATATAAATCTAATGAGAATTTGTTTATTTAAATTGAGTAGAAAAAGTATAATGATCAATGCCTTAGTTTTGAATTCTATAAATTATTTTTCTATTTTAACACTTAAATTACTAGGAATTAGTAATATGTTGGTTGGGGGTTGCGATAGGTACTTAAAATTTCATTTTATTAAGGTTTTATATCATCATATTACACTTAAAGTATCATTAAGTTTTCTAACTTAAGCATGTTTTATAATAACAAGTTTGATAATATAAGATATTTTTAATTTATGGTAAATGTTTGGTTTTAAATGTAGGTTTGTAAAATAAACATATCTTATAATTCAGATGAATGATTGATTGATGTGTTTAATTATTGAAATCGAGATTTAAGTGAAAAGACAAAAAAAAGACTAAGCTTAGAGAAGAAATCCTAGTTGGGCTAGCTCTCTTCAAATAGGAACACCATTCAGTGTTTAGATTATAACTGGAGCTACCAACCTCGGATTGAAATGTGTTTTTGCTTGATGGAAATTTTATACGTATGAATAAAATATTCATGAAGAGCCTAAGACTTAATATTTCCTCTATTAAGTTCAAATTTTAGCAAAAAAAAAAGTCTGAATCTGTCTTGCAGCCTAGATATTGTTCGGTGTTCAACTCATGTATGAAGTTATAGAGGACCAAATAAGCCCCTTTTTTGGGTTGAAAAGATGAGACAAATATATATAACTTTTATGAAGACCATTTGTTCAAATCATGATGCCATCAATGATGTTTTATCCAGCCACCAAATCAATAATTAGCCACCATATTAATAGTTCTAAATTTTAACCTACAAAAGGAGTGATGCAAAATTGTCCTTTAGATTGCTAATTTGAGGTTTTAAAGAAAGTTTGCAACTTAACCCAATATGAACCCTACCTTGAAGAACCAAAGTTATATGCAATTAATCACCCCCACCTTACGCCTATAATGAGATATGAACAAGAAGTATAAATTACAATAAATTTGATCATTCCTTCGAAGAGCTTGCAAGTTCAATAAAGCCACCACACAAGTTTCCAATAACATTAAAGACTTTTTATAGTGAATGAAATTCATAACTCTTAAGAAAACAATATCTTTTCTGTTTTTGTACTTTACCGGTAGATTCTAGACCCAACTTCAAACAAGTTATTTTATAATACGATATATTATTGGAAATGTATAGTTTCTAATTCAATTGCAATCACATCCAAACTTATCCTGAAGATCCATTTATGACCCAAAAGCAGACAAAGGTCTAGATTGGTATAGTTGAACCTTTTTAACCCCAGCCTCTTGATTTAGCCCATTGAACTCCTCTTGGATCCATTTTGTTTTAGGACTTAAAATAGATCCAATGAACACTCCTAATGTTAACTTTGATGTTGTAACCAAGATTGCATTAAGGAGGAATTTGTCATACATTTAGACATATTGATTTTCAAATCAAGATTCATTGTTTTGCTTTCTTTATTTGTATTTTTGTAATATTGAAGTTTTATTTCATGTTTTTCTTCTTAATTATATTTATTTTTTTAGCAAGGCGAAAATATTATACTAATAATGTAAAAATAAATATAGTATAAACTCAACATGAATTTTAATATTTAAATTCAAGAAAATGATAATTGATGCTAACGTTATATGAAAAAAAAATCATTAATTAACTTCTTCTTCAACTAAGTAGCTAGGAATTAGAATCCACATCTTGCCCATGATTGAATGGTTGTAAGATATATACTAAAAACAAATTAATGCCTAATGATCCAAACATATGTAACGAATAGTTTATAGCAAAGATAATTAGTAAGAATGCCTAATGGTCCAAAGAGAGTCAATGAGACCAACCATTAATCTATCAAGAAATGGGTCATTTAAAGGTGAGGGAATTACTATAAATATGGCACGTTTTTTTTGGCATGTGTGGGGGACACAAGCGATAGCTTCTTAGACACGCACGCATCACACCAAAACCAGACGCCATCCTATTGGCAAATCAAATGTGCTGGAAATTAATGGATTTTATTTTGCACGTTGAACATGTTCCTACCAAAAACTGCCTGCAATTTTAATCTTCTAACTGCTTTCGGCATATCTCACGATTTCACGCTAACTATATTTTTTTTAAATTGGAAAACGTGGATCATTGAAATCTGCGTGCGTTGGACATTTGATGAAGTTGACTCCTACATGAGAAAGAAATTGAAATATATATATATATATATTCCTCTTCCTTCGAAACATTTTACAATTACTTGGTAAGGAGTTTTTTTTGTTTTATTTTCTTTCACTTTCAAAAAATTAAATTAGAGAATAAACACCACTTATAATGCAAGAGATATTAGAGACAATAAAAAAATATTTAAAAATATAAAAACGGTTGTTTTTCAAAATATTTTTTATTTAAAAATATATTAAAATAATTTTTATTTTTTAAAAATTATTTTTGATATATAAAAATATACAAAAATTAAATTAAATAAATTTTGTTAATTTTCATAAACACAATTTACACCCTATTCCAAACATGTATTAGTAAAAAAAAAAAAAGGCAAGCAACTACTTTTTCTTTTTTCTTTTTTCTTTTTCTAAGATGCTGATGTTTTTTTTCAAACATCGTATAACAATCCAAAAAATGAGTGGAATGCTTACCTTACCGACAAGAAGCCGCCAAGCCGCAGGGGGCCTTCTATTGCTTTTACGGCATATCAACAAATAAAGTTATATAACCAACAAATAACCAAATAAAGTTATTATCTATTTTCTTCGGCTATCAATAGTTTTT
>Ga0325403_1000375_pt1 | contig 29963 bp, 12 predicted proteins | sample PopdelMetagenome_19_FD_205665 | JGI IMG/M metagenome (GOLD analysis project Ga0325403, IMG submission 205665) | Populus deltoides microbial communities from Bellville, Georgia, United States - Xylem-PdKOR-R4 | ecosystem: Host-associated > Plants > Phyllosphere > Stem > Wood/Secondary xylem... | reverse complement strand
ATTTTTGGTTGCATGTAGACATAACTTTTTGTGGACTTATTTCCTTGGTGAATGCATAACTTTGCATATTTTTTATTTATTTATTATTTTCGGGTCTGCATCAAATTTTCCTTTTAGATTTTGATGATAGAATAACTATTCAATAAAATTTTGATTTAGAAAAAAAAAAAACTGAAAATCTTATCTATAAATTCATTTTTTAGTTGTTTTATTTTCCCTTCCTAAGTCAATCAATCGGTGTTGCTTATTGCAATGTCATCCCTAATGACTCAAGTCCTCCAAAAGAAGCCAAATGTCACCAATTAAAATGAATACGTACTTTATTCATTTATAAGATACTAAAGACTGACAAAATGTAGACGTGTTATCATTGCAATTCTATTTGTGATTTTAACAATTCCAACTTTTTAAATATTGATTTTGCTTCAATTCCTGGTTGACTCAGTTTTATGAGCATGGCGCAAGTTTAATCGATTCCAAAACCTTGTTAAACTGCACATGTCAAAATGCAAGTTTAACAACCATGGAGATATGGTTGAGTATTTTCGCATTATCTCTTAATTTTCGTATGTTTTTAATATAAACATATATTTACTTTTAAAAATTTTTAAAATTCTTAATTGTTTGCAATTGAAATGTGATTTTCAATTCTTTTTCGGAATTGGGAATTGTAGAAGGCATTGAGGATTGAGTAGGGGAAATAAACACATGTAGAGAGAGAGGGGGAGAGAGAGGGGAGCTCTGTTTGTTTATTTGTGTGTCTATTGTAGAAATAGATAGCTCTGTTTAGAGGCCCCAGCATGTTGTTTTTCTGTCATAGCCTCCTAGTTGTACTCTTTTTTTTTTGTTTAACACCCTCTTATTTATCTTTATTTCTCAATTTTAATGCCACTTGCCCTGTTAACTCACTTGTTCAGTTGCCCAGATATTTGAACATTATATTTTTTCAAAGTCTACTTGGATAAGGTAAAAAAAATGATTTTGGCCTGTAAATTCTAACAACTTTTTGTAGATGATACTTCGAGTAATCATTATCTAATACTAGGAATTCCATATCTAAACTTACAAACAACTTGAGGAACAACTGATTTAAATGTGTATTTGTGTCAGTACACAACATCCTCCAATCATTGATCTAAGAGTGTTTGGTTGCTTCTCATACATCTTGAAAATGGATGAGACAAAAATGTTCAGCGAAATTCTGCTTACAACCAAACATTCTCAATCTATCCCAACAACTGTCAACCTGCTTAAAAGAATGCTACTATGTGTTTCTCATACCATAGCTTCAATATAACCCAGTGTGTCAACTCCATCATATTATACCATACAACCATCTACATATACATACATGGGTCAAGATGTATATCATTATAAAAAGGCATGTTGGAGCAAGTATTAACACACATAGACCCGACAAGGACTGATTCAATAGAAGAATCAGTCTTGTTTGTGCCAATTTCAGCAATGGCAGCAAAGTAACAGTACTACTGGAATGAAGGACACAATAACAACATGGAATCCTGAGCTTCCATATTTTGCACTTGTAACATGTGTGTGTATATTTTTGATGTTCAAATTGATTTGATTTGCGTTAAAACAGGACTCTTAAATTGGTATAAGTCTAGGGACAGTTGGGGCCAGGGTTGACAACATGCATATGTGAGTTCTTAGTATTTGATGTTGACGTCATTCTTAAAGCTCATGTGAAAAGGTGGTAGTTTTGGGTTTTTTCACTGTGTGATGTTAATGTCTTCGTCCAAGATCATCTCTGAAAATGTTTCCAATGCAATCATATTGTTATAATCAGCCCACTTCTCATATGGAAACTTTTTTTGCTGACTGGTTAGCTAGGACAATAATTTTTTCCCTACCCGGGTTGGAGGGAGTCTCCACCTGCCCATAACTGTCATGTTATTAGGACAGCATGTGTGAGAAAAAATCATAGACATAGGATGAAATAAAAGATCTATCAAGCAATAAAAAATTGGTCAGAGAAAACATTCATTTAAAAACACAATTACTGATGCTTGATACATGGTAACATGACACCTATGGATAGGAGGAAGTTCCCTCCTAACCAGCCAGGAGGAAATTATTGTCGGATTAACTATATCTATTTTGGTGTCATGAGCTGAATCAAAATTGCCTCATGAAGAATGAGAATGTCTGACAGACATTGCATTCATCAAGCTGGACTAGTGAGAGTGGGAAATGCTGTGTTTTCTTCTTATTTTTTTTAGAGAGGCTACCAATATGAACATATGTGTATCTGCATATGTTTTGCCGTCCAGATCCCTATGAATTTACCTGTTTTTGGCTGGATAGAGAAAAAATAGAAGAGGAAAGATCATTAAAGGTTTTTTTTTCCCCATCAAATAAAACAAGTCTTTACAATCTCTATTCTCTTCATTATATAATTCTCTTTGTTTCTCCCGTGTCTTGAATTCAATGAAGAGAATTTAATTTTCACTTGTGTATTAGGTTACAATTGTTTTTAAAGAGTGGCCTTGCTTAATAACTTTTGCTGTTATTAAACAAATTATTAACAGAACTTGGCAAAATGTCAGTTGATGTTGTACAACTAATCAAACAGAATCTACTTTTAATAGTGAAACCTTATGTAAACTGCAATGAAAAATTTTGAGGATAGGGACCCAGATGACCCATAAGAAACAGCAGACAACTGTTGATGTAAGTTCATAGCTGTTATAAAATAGAAATGAAATGAGTAAATGTTCCAAGACATTAGTTGAGCTACTTTCAGTTTTTATTTACATTTACTTCTTGTAGTTGAGATGGTAGAAAGCAAGGGAAAATTCAAAGGATTGCTGATTCTTAGCCCCCTCATAGTCTGACTGTTTGCTGTCAAATTAATCATTTTAGATAAGCAAGTGAGAATAAACTTTCCCAAGTTAATACTGCTTCGCACCCCCCCCCCCTGTTTCAAGAGCATACATGCATGAATTGATTTAAATATTAGTTTGTTTGAATTTTGGGGTATAATGTTGTACTGTTTTATGATGCAAAAAAAGAAAACTCATCCTCACCAATCAGATGAGGTGTCTTACTTGTTGACAAATAATTGTTTGATCAGTGGTGAATTTTGAACAAAATTCTAGGAGGGGCAAGAACATGGCTAAATGTAGAGGCTGTATCAACACTCAATTCTTTTCATGTCAGTTTTGGATCCATTAATTCAATTTGGTCAAAACTAAAAAATAAGATCAATAAGTTAAATATTTAAAATTTTCTATTTAATTTTGATGATCAAATATAGTGAGTACCTTTGAAAAATGTAAACATAAATGTGTGTAACTGTTCAAAAAGGTAAGCATACTCGAGGAGGCTGTTCCTGTCTCTTGTCTCTACAAGGATGTGCCATTGGGTGTGATTTCTCTCGAATTGCATGGCTATTATATTTTGTAAGGATTAGGTCAACATGATTTGCAGTAATTTGAAGCGGGAAATATGCCAGTTTCCACCAGGATGGCTGGGATTGCCTATCAGATAAAATAAAAGAACAGACATTATTCAGTGGAGAATTTTTGCTTTCCATATGTCTTCCACAATATCTGGCCATTTTTCCTTAATCCTGTATTGCTTTAACCTGTTGTACTGCACATGTCCTAACAGATAAAGAGTGGAGGATACATTGCAATTTCTCAAGATTAATTGTTATGTTGTCGACCTAATCCTATCATGAACCTCCCTGAAGTTTTTTGACTTACCATCTTCCACCTGCATCTTGTCCTTTAAATTTTTTATTTTCCTTCCAATACATGTTGCGGCTGCATAAGGTGGTTGAAGAAAAGTATGATATCTTAATTAGGACCAAATTTCTCTCTCTGTAATTTTGGTACTTTCAAATAGTTGTCTATTATCAAGAGAACTTACGAAATTTACTTGTTTTATTTTGGTTTATTGAACAATCTCTTTCTTTTCCTGCAACTTGCATTTTCTCCCTTGATTCTAAAACGTATTGCTATGTTAATTGAATTTTGTATTCATACTAGGTGGTGAACAGATGCGCACTAAAATACCATCTCATAAAAACATAAGGCTTTGAATTAGCAATAACTGTCAGTAAGAATTCTGATCAGTGAACCAAGTTTTTGGAAGAGCCTGGAGGCTGCAAAAGTAGTTAATGGTGCTTCATACTATGTTAAACTAGAAGTTGTTGATGCCATGTTAAACCTAGAGAATGGCTAATGATTCACATCTTTCTGTATGCAAATCCTCCAAGATTGTTGTCCAACACTTGCCATGCTATAGCTTTTTCATTTATCTTGATGTGCATGCTGATTTCCTTAATTCCTCTGTTTCAAGAAGCGACTTGGTTTATTGTTGTTTTCTCGTTCTAAGTATCCATGATGGAATTTTGTTTATGTTAGCGGAGATGATGATGCTTGTTTTGGTTTGGGGCAGGGGTTGGTTCACTTGGGAAATCTATTTCAGAAGTTGAGTAACAAGTAATTCTTGTTTGAGATATCAGTTATAGAATGCTTTGTTTTGATTGGCAGGATGATTTGACGACTACTCTAGTCCATCAGTGTCGGCAGTCACAATTGACTGTGCAAAGAATCATTGAGAAGGCTGGAGATAATGAGGCCCTGCTTTTTGAAGCTTTGAATGTGAATGACGAGATCCAGAAAGTTCTCTCCAAGTATGAAGAGTTAAAAGCCCCATCAGTGGTTCCAGTTATACCTGAACCTGCTATGATTCCTGTTGCTGTCGAGCCTGATTCACCCGTTTATGCGAAAGAAGATGCGTTGGTCAGGAAACCTGCAGGTTCACGAGGTGGGACTCATGGAGGGAGCAATGATGACATGATGGATGATCTTGATGAAATGATCTTTGGTAAGAAGGGTGGGGGTACATCCCAAGTTGTGCATGACCCAAAGAAACAGCAATCTTCTAAAGACGACCTCATAACCTTCTAAGCAACACTATACCAGGCTATTTAGGTGCTGATCACAAATTGAGTTTGAATTGAATTTTAAATGGTTATTGCATTCATAAAAAGTGGGTTGTGGCTTCTCTTTTGCATGGTACTTCCATTGTTTTATGTATATTTTCTGTTTTCTGTAAGTTGTTCATGCTTGGATTTCGCTATACAATTTGCTTTTGGGAGTTTGTCCAGTGAGATTGTATGTATTTTACACGCATTATTATGCTCTTCCAATAATTTTGTTGCTGCTTCTATGTGCTGTCATAACTCATTTTTTATCTCCTCAATTTCTTAAAACTTAAAAAAATTTTATTTTTAACTTTTTGAAAGATTCGCAATTTCATGAATTATTGAAAATAGAAACAAAGGTCTAGAATCTCTTTGCCCCGTGCTATACCCACAATTTTTTTTTTTTCCAGTATGGAGATCATCTCGCGTCTTCTTATTCATATCATCAAATTTTAATCCTTGAAACTTTGCCTTTTGGTGTTTTGTTTTGTTGGTGCTCGTTATCCACTGTCACTATTTGCTCATTTGGAGGTATGCATGCATTTCATTTTTATTTCTCAAGTTACATTGGTTGATGAATAATAGTTTGGTAGAGAAAAAATCTTCACTGCCTCTGCACACACGGAAAGAAGAAGAACAATGCCGTTTAAAATAACATTGTTTAATCTTTTGTTTTTGGAAGAAAAGAAAATGAATTTGGGAATAACCCAAAAATAGCATTGTTTAATCTTTTGTTTTTGGAAAAAAAGAAAATGAATTTGGAGATAACCCAAAAATAGATTGTAACAGTTGCTTTCAATTTACAATGCTTATAGAATAAAGACTTTGTATAGTAAGTTTTGTAAAGATAAACAAAACTGAACTTTCAAAATTGACATTCTCAGAACTTGGTTGATCTGAAAGGAACAAGGATCGAGTTATAGTGTGTTTTATTTTTAAGAGATTATCTACTTCAACTCTCTTTTCTAGCTGCCAAAATTCTCGAGCAGATTAGGGGTATAGTTCCTAGTTAACAATATGTAAATTAGACTAAACATCTAAGAATAAGGAAGGGGATCCTAAAAAGTACATCATGACATCCATTGTGCTCTATTTTATTTATTATGATAGATAAGTTTTTTAACGTAGAATCAGCTCTAGAGTTAGTAACTGACAAGTGAGCTCTCAAAGCTCCAAACTAGTGGCAATTGAGATTTTTGGAAGAAAGCTATTCTTTCTTATCTTCGCTTGACCTCCTATATCTGCCCCAGAAATGGCTTTTTTTATTTTTTCTATCATATCTTGTATACATTAGGTTTAGAACTCAAACATAGCTAGATCACTCAGAGAAGAAGTTTTTGTTTTTATTAGGAATGACAGAGATACTAGTTTCTAGCATAATGTATGGTTAGAGAATTCTTATCTTGCAGTCCAATTCCCTAGAATCTTTATTATTTATAAGGACCATGTCTTTTATGTTTCTAAATGGTTATGTACGATGGCTTTTGATGGATATTGAATTTTAAAAAGAGGAGAGCTCTAAAAGGAAAAAAGACCAGGTCATTTAAGGATCTATTTATTAAATTGTCTTGCGTGGTACTAGATTATGAGATTGATGATAAAATAATCTTGAAACCTAATTCTAACATGGATTATTTAGTCAAATCCATGTGTGGTATGTTATCATCTCCGTGATAGATTAATTTATGCAATTCTTTTAATAATAAATAGCCTGATTATGATATCTTTTTTTAATATTAACTAGACTGTTTATGTGGATCAAAGCCTTTTTTTTTTATTTTTCTTATTGTGCCATTGACTTATTAATTTCGGTGAATGGTTTGGTCTAATGGTCAAATATCAAGTGTTCTAGACCTCCCATTTCATAACACTCACTTGAACCATACATTCTAAAGTAGAATGTTGATGACTTGTCTATTGGCAAACCTGGTCTTACTGGTATGGACCATGGAGATTTTATGAACTTTTCATCTTTATATTTCGTTTATCCTTATTGTTGCGCTATTTATCTTTTTGTAATGTTTTGTGTGAGGCTAATCATATGATAGATAGCTTTGTAAAACAAGGTGTGAATAGAATATGTGACTTTATGACTTGAATTTGATTGCCTCTTATCATGATGTAGTGTCTCTAATACTATATATGAAGTTTTGGTACTTAATATTATCCTTATTCTATGTTTCAATTTTGAGTCTTAGTTTTGGATGTCTTTGTGAATTTATGATATCACAACTCTGATGATTTTTCATATATGTTGTCATTATGTGTTGCAAATTTATCTTTTATTTTATTTCACCTTTAATAAGTGTTGTTATGCTTGTGCTTTTATATATATATAAAAGATAGTAAGCCTTTTATTATTATTATTATTATTATTAACATGAATTATAGGATGTATGGATGGAGTAGAATTAGAAAGCAATGCAGGGTTTTAATAATGGTAAACAAGGGTTCGTTTAGAAATTTAAAGAGTTGTGATGAATATTTCAATTAGTTTCTTGCAATTTAGCAACAACAACTTCTTTTAGAATTTTACATCTCGTTATCTTTTTTGGAACTTACAGCTCATGTTTAAGGCTACTAATAAAGCAACTTATAACATAATCCTTAAGTTGGTAAAAAAATGCATCTTCTAAGATAAGATTATGCCTCCTTAATTTGCTTGAGATTTATTAACTTAGTGATTGGATCATGAAATACCATAGCTCCAAACCTAATTCTCATAGCATCTATATACTCGTCCTATTTCACAAGAGCATTATCTCAATGCATTTTGAAGAGCTTCATCTTCTAAATTAATTGAAGTTAAATTTACCATAACCTTTTACACATCTAAACTCCAATGCCTTAAAACCTTCAGTGAAAATTCTTGGAAACTCTTATTGGGACATTTTTATTTTAGTATAGTATCCCAGACTTTTTACTTATTCTTATATAACTATTGTTCAAGAACTCATTATTAATTTCTCCATCATGGGAACCATAACAGCATTAGTAGATCTATGAACTCCAACTTTTCAATTATTATTCTTTTCTTTTGTTGGATTACTTCTAAGTTCACAAACCAATTAGTTTATCTCATCAATTTTATAATTGTGTTGCAAAACCATATCATCACATTTCTTATACAGGTTTAAAATTACCTTTACAAAATTCTTGATTGATATTTTTAATCTTCTAATCTTCTCAAAATCACTAGATCTTGCTCAATTAATCACTTTTCCATAGGTTTCAAAAGTTACTCAGCTAATAATTGATACAAGATTTGAAATGATTATTTAATAGATAAAAGTTGCGAAGTAGTTAAGAATTAAGAGAAAAACAATTTAGAAATTTAAGAGAAAGAGAAAGAAGAACATAAAGAAAGAAATAACTAAAACTTTATTGAAACCCAATCTATCTTACAATCTCCTAATGAGTACTTGATTTATCAATTTTTAATTTTTATGATTGAGTTTAGATTTGCAACCTCACTTTTAGTCTACTTGTTGCTCAAACAATGTTTTGATAATATAAATATATTAATTAGTAATAATTAGTTAGTGTGTTCATGTTATACTACAGGCAAGGGACATGCTTAAATTAAACACAAATGTGAATGCCAATTAAATTTTGGTTTCATTTTTTCAAAGTTAAAAATTATTACTTTAAAAGGAAAAAACGTGTAAGGGCATGATATAATAAATTACTATATACGAAAAGGGATGAAATGCAATTAGATAGTGTTGATGATAATGAAAGATTTAAGGAAACTTGATCTTTAAAATTAGAAACTAAAGATAATAGCATATTAAAATTTAGTAGTGTATGGGAAAGAAAGGGTAGCAAAATAACATTAGTAATGTCAATTCAGCTGAAACATAATAGAAAAAGCATAAGCGGAGCCTATAAACAATAAACCGAGTTAAAAAATGGAAAAGCTTGCAAGCATGAACCTTCCAACATTTGTTTTCTTGTATGGAATTCTTGCTTAAGATTTTATACAATTTTAACAACAATTAATTGACCAACAACAACAAAAACTGAGAAATTTATGATGAATGAGAAATGTTTTAGGTTTTTTTCCTTTAAGTTAGGTGGTAAAGTAACCATAGAATATATAGCACTCTACTTTAATAAGAAAAAGAAAAGGTATCTGTAAGTAAATGGGTCATTAATAGTTGAAGGTTAGGCTGAAAGAGTAGTTGGATGATCTAATGTAAGAGGTAGTAATGATGACAAACAAACCTTTTTTAAAGGTTGGGTGGATTGTTTCTACTTCTTTGATCGAGTAATAGGAGTATCAAGGTTTGCTAGTAGTATCATTTATCAAGCAGGTTTCTTTGTGTCGGTGACCATGACATGTTAGTTTTATAGAGAAGATTAAGGCATGAAAAGATTAAAAAGGTTAGTTTGGTTGACACTTTATTGGATTATACAATACATTAAAACTTAGAATATTCAAAATGAATTTATAGATCATTGAAATGCAACATGGAAAATTGAAAAAGATGCATTTGAAATTAGAGCGAGGTATTTTATGCATGGATAATGGAAATGTCACATGGAAAATTAAAAGATTAAGTTTTTGGAGGAAAATTTAGTTCCCAATAGTGTTTTGAGCCTAAAGGGAAATATAGCTTCCTATTTTTTTTTTTTTTTATAAAAAACGATCTTTCTTTGAATAAGTTTAACATGAAAAGGTAGTAATTAAAAAGCCTTGCACAACAATAGTTTGTTCTTGACATATTAGAGTTGAAAGGGTGTTTTATGATCTAGATGTTAGGTTTAGAAGATGACGCGTCAATGTTTGTTTATGGCATAACAAGCTTTTCAAGAGTATGTTGATGATGATAAGGCTATATAATCTCAAGATTGTTATAAAAAAAACATTGTTAGTCAATATATCTTATCTATTAATAGTTGATTTGAAGATATCAAAGTGAATCTAAAAACACTCTTGAATTGTTTTGATTTTTTAATAGGAGGAGTGAAGATTGTCAAACCTGACATCACGACGACTCATTCTTTTTCCTATATAAAAAAAAGATTTTTTTTTTGTTTTGAAAGGGAGGAAAAGGTCTTATGTTAAAAAAAGATCGTCACATGGTATTATAGTTACTAGGTATCCTAACTAGTCTTCAGAGTTTTGAGGTACGTGATTGGTTATGCTAAAGAAAAAATACTATCACCCAAAAGCATCATATTTAAGGTAAGCTGCATTGTTATTTTTCTTCTATTCCTAATAAGTTTGTTGTGCCTCACCCACCAATGATTTATCTATAGGGATTAGAATGAGTATACTATAATGAGTTAAACCTTGGGTGGATGTTTAGGCTTGAGTTTATGAATTTTAAAATTCAAGTCATATTATCCACTCCCAATTAATATCATTCATTCATTTTGATAAAAATTAGTAAAATTGACCTATGTACAACCAATTGTTCCTAATCAAAACATGTGACCATTAATGGTCTATCAAGTGATCTTAGAGAATAATTGGATGAGCCTATATTAGGCTCATTGAACTTGGCTTCAATCCAAAGAGAGATGGTGCCAAACATTTGTTTATGTATCTAAGATCCATGGACAACAACCCGTGAAGGTTCGTTTATTCTATGGTGAAGATATAGTTGCATTTTATTGAAAGAAGTTTTATACCCCAGTCCTAAACATCTAAAATGTGATCTTTATAGGTTTATTACTCATAATAAGCTTCTTTGGTATGAATATCTCATTTGGATTAAATTTGGACAATGACCTTCATTAATTCATTTGCCCTAAGATGTGTAGATATATTTAATAATCACATATGCAATTCAATTTCAGGGTATTGCCTTAAATACCATGAGTGAATTACAATAAAAAAAATTGATTTTGATATTTTAGCAAAAATGATTAAAAAAAGGGAAATGTTTTGAAAGATTTTGAATGTCAGCCCATAAAGTCCTTGTAATGTGGGCTGAAACCTTGGTGGATTTTATAAACAACTTGTAAAACCTAGTACAAATGTGTATGTGAGCATGAACATTATCCTTTTATGTAAAAATAAACACACCCATGCATAAATAACACAAAGAGATGACCAGGAACATCAAACATAAGCAAGATGTAAACTTTGAAAGATTGAACCTAGATGTGCAAAAACCAAAAAGACTTGAAAATACATTGAATACATCTACAATGTATGTTCATCCATAAAACACATCATGTTAGAAAACACGCAAACAAATTCATGTGGATATGCACAACCATTCTCAAAGTTTATTCAAACCAAAAAATTTCATCACAACACATCCAAACTAGCAATAAATCAAAATTTCAAAGTGGATGAGTTGGACCAAAAAAGGTTGAAACAGTAGGTGGCAGTGGCGAAATAGTGATTGAACAATGTTGTAAAAGTTAGCAGTGACAACTTGATTTGTGTAATGTCTTTCTGGTTACTGGAGAAGAGAGATGGTACATGGATAGAGATGGTACATGGATGGGTTCATAGGTTACACCATTTTCTTTTTCTCTTCGTAGCGGTGTAAGTCATTGCCGGATCATAAGAAGAGATCAATGGCCGAATAGTTTCAGCTTTTTCCCCCCTGATGCTGTCTTTTTTGGATAGCCTTGATGTTGTCCTGTCCATAAAACATATCATGTTGAGAAATACGCAAATAAATCCAAGTGTCCATATACACAATCAATCTCAAAGTTTGTTCAAACCCAAGAATTTCATCACAACACACATGTAAACCAACAATAAATTATAATAATTATTCATAAAATATTTAGGATTTGAAATGGATCTTTCAGAGTGGATGAGGTGGGCCAAAAAAGGCTAAAACAATAGGTGACAATGGCAAAACAATAGTGGAAAAATATTGTAAAAGTTGACAGTGATAGCTTAGCTTACATCACGTCTTTCTAGTTACTGAAGAAAAGAGGTGGCGTATGGATGGGTCCAAAGGTTGCACCACTTCCTTCTCTTTTTGTGGTGATGGCAGTGTAAATCATTGTTGTTTAGAGGAGAATGTCGATAGCTAAGCAGTTGACCTTTTTTGCCCTTGATGTTATCTTTTATAAACAACCTTGATTACAATGTGTCGTCAGACTTAATGGCAGGGAATGGTAGCACGGAGACCACTTCGCAGGTTGTACCACCTTATCTTCTTCCTAATAGTGGTAGCAGTGTTAAGTCACTGTCATCTGACAAGGGAGAGTTGTGGCTTAAAAGCTTTATTGGTCAATCGTTTCTCTCTCTAATAGCTTCTCTTCCTTTTTTTTATGGTGTTTCTCAATTAAAGAAAGCCATGGAAGTTGGTCAGATGATGTGGAGATATGAGAGAGAGGTTAGGGTTGTTGTGATAGCCAAAATGGTGGTGGTTAGCCAAAATACAGTGAGGAAAGTCTAGGGTTCTTGGTTTTGTTTTTGGGTTTTTTTTTGTGGGAGAGAAGTTATAAGGGTTTATTTTTCAACTCTTCAATGGTGGCTAAGGTTTTGTGATGTGCTTCCTTTAGGTTTGCAACATTATGCCCATTAATCACAATGCAATCAACTTTGAACCTAAAGGATGCAGCATTTTATTAGAGAATAAGGAACAAATGTTGACAATGAAAAAAAATAAATGAGTTTGTCAATAATATTGCAATGAAGCAAAGTCTGATAAAATCTATATATCAAATTTCCTTGACGAAAAAAGTACAAAGAAAACAAAACAATGCTAAGATTTTTTTGTTTAAATGATTACAAAGTTGAGAGTTAAACATGAATTGCATAGAAACCTTTTTTTAATGATTAGAAATAGAACAATAACAAATATGAACAATTTTTTTATGAGAAATTAAACGTACAAATTTTACAGAACATTAATGGAAGGAAAGAGAGGGAAGTAAAAGGTATGGAACATTATCTTAATAATGAGACCAATTAGTTATAGAGCATTGTGTAAAAGTTGAATGCAGCTTTTTGAAGGTCGGTTGGCAATTGTTTCAGTTTGTTAATTAGTTTGATAATTAATGATATCCCCAAAAAAATCCAAATATAGCTTAGAAATAAGATTTATATGTTAGATAATCAATTAATTTTTAATCTTTAATCTCATGGTTAATGCATTAAGCAACCTATAATAAAGGTCAGCATCAGCAGATAAGTAGCCTCGTAATGAAGTTAAATGGAAAGGCAATCTTAAAAGCAGTCAACGGGAAAAAAAAAATATCAGAAGGAAAGCTAAGAGAGCGAGGCAACCGTTTCTAGTAGAATTGGTCGCATAACTTGTTTGAGCTTGGTGAAATCAAGCTAAGAAAAAGAACCGAGTCAAAGAAAGGGAAAAATGAGTTGGGAATACAAATTGGGCACTCTAGAAATACAAGAGGCAATCTGACACTAGGTTTGTTCTTTCCGATCTCTACGAATTTCACCGCTCCACCGGAAATTCCCTCTGCCCCTACCGTACTCCAACTTGGCAGTTTCCACCGCCTGTCCAGGGTTGAGCCCTGGGATTTGACGGCAAACTTAAAAAGCCACCTACAAACGCTTTACGCCCAATCATTCCAGATAACGCTTGCATCCTCTGTATTAACGCGACTGCAGGCACAGAGTTAGCCGATGCTTATTCCCCAGATACCGTCATTACTTCTTCTCCGAGAAAAGAAGTTCACGACCAGTAGGCCTTCTACCTCCACGCGGCATTGCTCCGTCAAGCTTTTGCCCATTGCGAAAAATTCCCCACTGCTGCCTCCCGTAGGAGTCTGGGCCGTGTCTCAGTCTCAGTGTGGCTAATCATCCTCTCGAACCAGCTACTGATCATCGCCTTGGTAAGCTATTGACTCACCAACTAGCTAATCAGATGCGAGCCCCTCCTCGGGCGGATTCCTCCTTTTGCTCCTCAGCCTACGAGGTATTAGCAGTCGTTTCCAGCTGTTGTTCCCCTCCCAAAGGCACGTTCTTACGCGTTACTCACCCGTCCGCCACTGGAAACACCACTTCCCATCCGACTTGCATTTGTTAAGCATGCCGCTAGCATTCATCCTGAGCCAAGATCGAACTCTCCATGAGATTCTTAGTTGCATTACTTATAGCTTCCTTGTTCGTAGACAAAGCTGATTCGGAATTGTCTTTCAGTTCAAGGCTTGTATCCATACGCTTCATGTTCGCTTAGAGTTCGCTCCAAAAAATATAACCATCCCCTCACGTCAATCCCACGAGCCTCTTATCCATTCTCATTTGATCACTGCGGATATAGAGAATGCAAGCGTTATCCAAAATGATTGGGCGTAAAGCATCTGTAGGTGGCTCTTTAAGTGGGATGAAGGTAAAAGTGGGATGAAGGTAGAAAACTAAGGAGAAGCGGATAAAAAACAATAAAAATAATGCCAGGAAAACCTCGAACATCAATCGATAGAAGAAAAAAAAAGAGAGCTAAGCTAAAAGCGGAAGCAGCAAACAGTCCAAGGCCAGAGTGGACATTCTAAATGTAAAAAATCAGAGTGGGCAGTGACAACAAAAGCGAACAAAAACAACTGGAAAGAGAAAAGCAAGAATCATAAATAATGGAGGTAAATAGGATAAAAAATGAGGAGCAAAAGGCAGAACAAACGCAAAACAAATCAACAAAAAGCTATGCCAGCAATGAAACAGATGATTTTTCTCCCCGGTGAGTAAAAAGATGAAAATAGGGAAGAAATTGAATTGTTAGAGGCAAATTGTACTTAGCAAACAAACAAATCGCAATTACGTGTAGAATGCAGCATGCCTACAACCAAAAACTTGCTGGGAAAATGAAACCCAGAAAAAAGAACGAGTTTTTGGGACCAAACATAAATCAAACAACATGCATCAAGAAGGGAAACTAAAAAAGACAAAATAAAATAAAGAGCAAGAAACCTCGACCATCAAAGTTAACAGAGGAAAATGAAAAATAAATAAATAAATAAATAACACCCTCCATAGCAGGTGAAAGCAGCAACTTGGAGCATGCCATCAAGACATCAAATCCCAATTGTCTCAACAAAGCAGAGCAAGTTGACAACAACTGAAATGTAAGGTTCATGTTTTAAAAAAAGACAAACAAGCTTAAAAATGGGTGATGAAAGGGGAAAAAAAAGGCCTAGAGAACAATAAAAAAAACACCTCTCTTCACAATGAGAAAACTAAGTGTTTTTCCCCTAAAAAAGGATGGGCAAAGAACCAAGCAACCAAGATAAAAACCACGTATAAAAATGCATCCATGAAAGAGAAGGATACAGTGACAAAAGGTAAGGAATTACTGACAAACCAACAAATCACAGTAGCCAGTGTTTAACGCAGCAGACCTACACACAAAAAGAATGTAGGGAAAAGGAATCGAGAAAAAAGAAAGAGTGAATTGCAAGATTAAATGCAGATCAAGCAGCACGTATCAAGGAAAAAAAGATATTAAATGACATGGGAAAAAGAAGAAAAACGGTAAGAAGTCTCCCGTAGAGAAGCTTAAAAAAAAAAAAAAAACTCTTAAGGCAAACAAAAGCAGATATCCATTCCAGATCTAGAGTTGACAATCTAAACCTCCAAAAACAAAAACAGATAGCAATGCAGCAAAGCTGACCAATGACAGCTGAAAAGCTTGGAGCAAGCTTCATGAATAACAGAGATGGATAGAATAAGAAATGAGGAACAAACAAATCACCCAAAAAAAAAAAACCCTCAATTAATAATGAGACGACTAAGCGCTTCCCACTTAAAACATAATGAACAAAGGATCAAGTGCCCAAGATAATAATCGTCCAGTAAAGATGCATCAATGAAAGATAAGGCAACAATGATGAAAGTAGAGAAATAGAACTGGTGCAGGCAACTTTACCTAGGAAGCTAAAAAATCTTTAGCACAGAATGCATTAAGCCCAAGCCTCCAAAAATGCAGAGTAAAGGCAATCCAAAAGAAAAGAAAAGGTAAGAACAGAATAAATGGAGGCACCTGACACTATGATGTTTAGGCAAGATTCGTCGCAATCATAGAAATTGAAAAAAACAATCGCCAAAGTGGCAGATAATAAATGGAAAAGAACACGTCAAAAAACAAAAAAGTGAGCTTTGGGAGAAGCAACAATCAAAAACTGAATTAAAAAAGGCAAAAAGGCAGGAACAAGGAGAATAAACGGTTTGACCGCTGGACCGGTACAAGTTTTAGAGCAATGCCCTACACTCCTCATCAGAATTTCATTACTAGTCAGAATTTGAATACTCAAGCTATACCGAGTCACTAGGGATAACCTGAGAAATCATGATTCTATTACCTTAGAAATTATTTTTAAAGAAAAAAACATCTAAATAGTCATTTAATCCTTCTAAACATAAATCTAAGCTCAGAAGCCACTTATAAACAACCAATCAATGCAGAATCCAAATGGAAACATTTTAGATTTAAAAATTCAAAACAGCATATCGGACTATTCTAAAAAAATAGTTTGATTTTGGTATCTATAAATTCATCACAACTTTCATTTAATAGTTGCTTGTATTAAATTCAAAGCACTATCTCTTTTCTGTTCCTCTTTTCTATTTATTTTCCTCATTTTTTATGATTTTTAGTTTTACACTTAATTTTTTTTGTTTAATCAAATTCAATGATCAAAAATAATCTTACACAAAATCAACAAGGATGGATAATGTGAAGGCCATGACTTGAAAAAAAATGAATCAGAGATTCTTATACTCTTTACACTACCTAAGTAAATCAAAGATTCCTCTGCAATACAAATTCTTCAATAGCTGGATTTAAAAGGGAGAAAATTGAAAAATTCCCAGATCTTGCTGAAAGATCTTTAACACAAATCGATATTCATTATCCACTGCCGTTCCATATAGTTAAAATATAAAATAACCATGAAAAACTTACATGCCAACATACTCGTATGGGTGCAAACAACAATCACTTTAAATATGTGAGTGAGAGATCTTAGCCTTGCATTATCAAAGAACCGGGACTGTAAAGTTGGCACGTTTACAATCACAAGCACATACACTTCTAGACTCTTTCACCACACGCTGTGATCTCCGTGTGTGAAGCCTGATGTTCACCAGTTTACCAGCCATCTGTTTGCATACGAGATGAAAATGAAACATGTCCTCAAACTTCAACTAAAGACACTATCATTTTCAAACAATTTTTACAGGCATTATGCTCTTGTAATAATGGACAGTAATTTTAAAAACTTGAGGGGACAACTATCTAAAACAACAGCAGAATTGCTTGAGGACACAAAAATGGTGAATCTCTCCTGCATCTTGTCAAAATAAAGCAATAATTATGCTCTTTTGTTTCTTGTGATCTTTTGAGCAAATAGAAAAAGGTCATGATTGCGCAACAAAAGGAGATTTTTATGTATGAGTACACTTGTTAATTGAGCAGACATGGACTTACTCACACAACATTTTGAAAAATGGCTACAGTTAGCTAAATAATTACTGCTGTAGGAATAGCCACAAACTGCAAGATTTTCTGTTCCTTTTTTTTTTCTCACAAAACTGGTTTTAACAAAAATGAGGATAGTTTGCCAAAAACCCTGCTGAACAGGAGCACAGGTCAAATAAGCATATAAAGCAACAAGTTACTGAAATAAATAACGCTATCAGAAAAAAGAAGAATAGCATAAATTTTTATATCAATCAATATTGAAAGCATGCCTGCCATAATTATTAGCAATCCACACAAATATACATGCATATATATATATATATATATATATATATATATATATATATATATATATATATATAGGTATGAAAGCAGTAAGACTTTTTCAGTGAGAGAGAGTAACAAACCATTCTCCAAACCAAATCTTCAGGTCCTAGTGGTAGAGCTGGACTGGAATAAATAAAGTGCCTTGAATACTGAAAGAAATGGAAGTATAAGAAACAGTTGCGTCAGATACATTACAAAAATATAAAGATTAATAAAATAAAACTTAATACAAAGAGAACTAATAAGCAAAGAGATGAGTAACTAAACAAATGTAGAAAACAAAGAAAAGTTTTCGCTGAGGTATTAATGACTTGAATACAGGCAAAAAAGATTACAGAGGCCCAAAGAAAGAATAATCAGCATTTAGTTGCCTCCACTTGTATAAGGGAAAATAAATGCTTAAATATCATCTTTCCCTACTCCAATTTAATCTTTGAAAAGTGAGTAGGAATAATTAAGGCCAAGTTTGTTTTATGAAAATCATTTTCCAAACTTTCTCATGCTTGTTACCATTAGAAAAGTTGATCAATGAAAAACACTTTTTGGTCAAAGAAAAATTTAACTTAATTTCCAAAAAAGTGTTTACCTTTTATTTTAGATAGAATACACTTTCCAAAAGTTGCAACTAAAAATAAAGTGAAATGACTAAATTATCATTAAAAGCAAAATTTGTTAAACTAATGTTCAAGAGCTTTTTCATTATTTCATCCTTTTTTTATTGTAATTATCAAGTAGACTCGAGGGCAATATGGTATTTTGATATATATAAAATATTATTTTAAAAAAATTGGTTGGCACATGTCATGCCCACGCCACCATATAGGAGGCACCCGTGCTTTTTGGACAACGCATGCAATGCCTCTCATCAACCAAATGCTGGCTTCCAGAGCAGCACTTGAAGCATCTCACCGAGTTCTTCCCAATGGGGCGGCACGTCAATTGAGCCTCAACTGCTTTTTTTATTCTCCCTCCTCTTCTCTCTCATCTCCTCGAAAAAATTATAAAATACTTGGATCATCAACCTTTTTATTGTTATATATTTTGTTTTGAATTTTTTTTATATTTATTTTTCAATTTCATCCTTTAGAAAGTCACTGAGCTTTTGGTGTCATCTCCGCTAGCTCAAGAAAGCACCACCAAAGTTGATTACTTACAACAAAACTCCAAGAGAAAGGCATATACCTAAAAGATTCTATCATAGGGTTTCCCCTATTATCATGCTAATTTGTTTTGACTTTGGTTTTATTTCATTTGGAAAGTGAGGGGAATTTTGACTTAAATTAATATGAAAAACCGAAGCCAATTCATGGGCATTCCTATTTAGAATAAAGGAGGACAAGAAAGCCTACTCCCGACAATGAAAGAAAAAACAGGAAGACCAAAAATGATAAATAGACTACTACCATGGTAAGAGCTCATTGGAATGTCATGCCTAGAAAGAAGTCAATGTTTAATTTGGGCTAAGAAAGGAGAATCCCAGATTAGCTCCTTTTTTAAAATTAAATTAAAGCATCACTTTCACGGTCATTTTACCATACCCTTCACTCCATAAGATAGAGGAAGGCAACCTTTTTGATTGACATGCACCATCCAGTTCAACCTCGGTCTCCTTTCTCTTATGCTATAGCCAAGTCTCCATCTTTCAATCTTTTCTTCTCATCGAAGGGTTAGTCTCGATATCCAAACATTTGTTTAATCCGCGAGCAAGGCACGCGTTATAGATGAAGGTAAATCTAGCTTTCTTCATTTTCGCCTCAGTAGTCTCCACGCGTTTTCTTAGCCAGGTTACAACTCAAGAGTTGGATCAAACATTCCCACCGAAAATATTAAACGCAATATGTAGGGCTTGTGCAAAATAAGAATCGAGAAACCTATGGCTGCTCTTTGATCGGGTTAGAAAGACTTTCAATGACTTTACCTTGGTAATTCTCAAAGGAATTTGATTTAATTTAATTTTTATATCAACTTATATATTCATTCTTTTTATTGTTATTTGTTTTTCTCGTCTTTTTTTTAATTGAAATTTTTTTATTTATTAGATTTGATCCTCATTTTTTTATTGTTATTTAGTTTATTTGGAATAATTTATAAAATTGAATTTTTTTTTCAACTTCATCCTCCAACCTTTTTTTATGTCAGGTTTGGCCCTCATTTTTTTTTATTGCTATTGTTTTATTTGAAATAATTTATGAAATAGAATTTTTTTCAATTTCATCTTCCAACTTTTTCAACTGTCAAACTTGGTACCCATCCTTTTAATAAACTTGAACAAAAAAATATTAATAACTTATTTTCTATGATACTACCACACATCATAAAATAATCCATTTTTCATGAATCCATTTTCCATAGAAACCACTTTCCAAAAAAACAACTTTTGGCATACAAACAGGGCCTAAATCATTTTCCCGGGTCCAAATGGCACCTAAGGGTTCAACGTGTCCAAAAATGCATGTTCACCCAACCATTTTAGCACATGCCACCAAAGCTACAATAGCACAGTGGGTAATAAAGGGTTGGTTGGGAAGGTATTTCGTAGGTTTGGTTATTTCAATTGGCAAAAGAACTATGAAAATCAAGATATCATTCACTTGTACAATCAAACAACAACAAAAATAAAAGAAATCTGAAATTATGTAAACTTTAATAGAGTCACAAACCTTGGCAAGGTTTCTTTGCATTCCCCGAATTTGAGCAAGGCTAATGCCTTTCAAGAATTTTAATAGCCAACCTGGTTGTACAGCATCACTGGAAGAAACAAATAAAGCTATCTGCATAGCAAGGGAAAGGGTTGGAAGCCTCGTCAATTACCCGATATATAGTTTTTGGGTGGGCCGTTTATTTTAAAGTTATAGTTTTTGGGTGAGCCGTTTATTTTAAAGTTAGCAACATAACACAAATCAGCTACAACTTCTCATTTTCCAAATCAGCTTTATATATGTTTGTAAAAATCTAATCCATCAAAATTGCAAACACTAAGACAAAAAAACAGCATCTTTTATTTTCTTCTCACAGTCGTTATCTGAAATAAATTAGATATATATAATAAAATTCACCAAAAGATTGTTTGTGTCCCCACAAAGAATGGGTTTTGCAAGATACATGAAAAAACCCTATCCTCGCAGAGATTTCCATGTAACATATGATTTTTGTAAGCTACCAGAATTAAGTGATTTGTCCTTCTTGATGCAGAATTAGAAAGAAATAAAATTAAAATCACATACTTTTCTGAATAACAATCGTTCCCATATGCTAAATGAAGGACATTGCTACTTTTGCCTTAGTTGAAGTGATTTTTGAAGATTCTAGCATTCCTCCCTATCCAAACACATTAAATTACAACAAACATAGGATAACTCTACAATATCTTAGCATCATTACTTTTATTAAAAGAAAAGAAAAAAAAAACAACCCAAAATTACAACTAAGTTTAACATATCCACCATTTATTCAGAAAACATCCACGATTCACCACCAAAGCAAATAATGCATGCCATGTCCCAAGCAATTTGAACAACGTAAAAATAGATAGCTTTAAGGCTCCCGCTTTATGACATATAACACAAATATATCGAGTAGAGCCTTCAAATGGCTCATAAATGACAAGAAGTCATTTATATTAATTTTATTCACCACCACTGTCAAAATAAATCCCTTAACATCAGAGGGTACCTAGACTTTCAAAATATGATAAATTAAAAGAAAATGATAGGTGTTTGGGATATGGACAGATAGGGAAGAAAAAGAAAGAAAGAAAAAACCCTGAACCCTTAAAAAAGCAACAATATTAACTTTCCACAACATTGCCTTTCATCCACAAAGGCTGAATCTAGCTATATAGGGATCTGTTTGAACAACAATCCAAGTGATAACTCTCATAAACAAAAGAAACCAAACAAATAAAATGTCCAGCATGGGTTGTAAGTAACTGATAGGGCTTCTATTTTATAGTTGTAGAACATGATTGTATCCATAAATTTCCATCAACTTCAATGCCCAAATAGATATGTCTCAACTGAAATTTCCTATCAACTTAAATGCCCAAAATAGACATGTCTCAACTGACATAGCAGGTAAAAATATCTCCACATAATAACTACTGCAATAGATTCTCAAGAATTATACCAAATTACTGACAACGTACCTACACAATAAGTGGCCTTATCTGAGCTTATAGCTTACAAAAGATGCATAGAGTAGAAGGAAATAATAATAGGGGGTCCAAAAATGAAGCATACCTTTCTGTAATCAAGTATTCCTTCAAAAGGTAACTCTAATTCATCACTGACTACAACTGGTATGCACCCACTGACAATGGCATCAAATAATCTGGCAGATGACGGTGTATCACCAGCTGGACTTAAGCAAAAAATGGACCTGTGACAAAGGAGAACTCAATAATTAATGAAAACTACACATAAAAGCTAGATTGATAAGGAGAGCCAAGGAACCAATGTATTTACTTGCGCATGCCAATTTGAGCTGCTGCTTTCCCTCCCTCTCCAGCTGTCCCCTCCTCTATAAACACACCCTCGGCACCACTTAGTTCTGCTACAAGTTTTGCACGTATCTTCCCACCCTAGACAAACAATGCAATTGACCAAGGAAACACGCCTTAAACATATAGACATGGGTAAACAAAAAAGACAATCAAGGGTAGCATATGAAAGATGACAATCAAATTCCAATCAATAAAAAACAGACAACCTTATTCCAGAAACCAAAGGATAACATGAACAGAATCAGTACATTATACATCATATAGTCAAGCAAGCTGGCAAACCCTACTTTACAGAATTCATTTATTTCCAGAGTTGAAAATCAAGATTGTGGGAGAGATAAAATCATACCAAGAGCACTGCACTCTGTTTTCAAAGTTTTGTTCAAAAATTCATCAATGTTTTTTCCCAGTAGGAACTTTTTAAAACTATATTAAAAGAAATTTTTAAAAAAAAAATTAAGGAAGAGGGAAATGGGTTTTTGAGTTGAAAGATCTTCATGTATAGGAAAATCTTAAGTTCTATGATATTATTTATTTATATGAGGAAAACCAGGACTATTAAATGTCTATATATAAGCTCTAAGTATTGTTAAGTCCACCTATTTGAAATTGGAGTGTGAAATAAGAAGACAAAAATTCGAGTACTTCAGAAAAGAAGCACCAAAAAAATTATTACCAGCCAACAGAAAAAAATGAACCATACACAGAAAAACCTGCACCCCTGCTACTTACTATTTCTACCGAATATGGAAATTAAAAAAATATTGAACACCTCACATTAGAAAAACACTAATCTAGCAGCTAATAGATTCAATAAACATTGATACATTAATTTGGACCAGCAAAGACTCAAAATCAACCTTAAGGAACTCATCTGGCCTTAACCACCATTTAAATTTAACTAGTTGAACAAAAAACTTACTGCATTTCTTTTAAGCCTCCCCCGAAAGTAAAGCAAGGTGCTTCTCTTTGATTCACTTTCTGATATGCATTTGGTGTCACACAAATTCACATTGGGGACATAAGGAAGAATTAGGTCTTTCTCCAGAAAAACTTGTCCTGGTTTGTACCTGCAGGTTACATGATCATTAGCAGTTATTATAACCAGTCAAATACTGAAATGCAGACAAGCTTTCTTAGTTAAGCCATATAGTCACCAGTTCCCTGTGGAGTCCATATCTGGTAACAACCAAATAGAATTTTTGACATATCTACGAACAGATTTGAAAGACCATGGATGATGAATAGGAAATATGTGATTCCTTCCTTCCGATCGTTTCCATGCAGGCTGATCCGTCACCCACTTCAGAGCTTCCTACATCCACAGATAGCAGAGTTATAATTTTGAATGCAGAGGTAATGCTAATTAGCTTCATTCTCAACAAAAAGGGATATCCAAACAAGAACAGGCACATTTCATGGAACTTCAAGCCATAAACATGATTTCAAAAGTCCAATTCAGTGTCTTGGCCTTCTATAAATGAACTTAATATTCAACTCAAACATTATACCATACCAAATGACATTATAATGTCAACAAATTCCAAGTCAGGTGCCAATGACGGGAAAAACACAGCTCATAATACAGAAAGGTTTCATTATCAAATAGAGAATATTTCTAATTAAACTTGCATATTACAGATTAAGTAATACTCTTAATTTACCTTTCAATTCCTCAAGGAGACCTTTATAATATAAGTACATAATCTTCAGGGTTAGCTCAAAAAAAGGATTTTTTTTCCTCCAGAGATACATTTTAAAACCCTAGGTTCTCTAGCTCACCCCTTGCATGAAGAAAAGTAAGATGCAGTGAGTTCAAACTATAATGCTGCTCATTATCGTATCAATAATTCAATATTGCTCTACATGTATCTAGCATGCCAGCATCTGTTGGCAGAAACACAATACAACATAACTACTAAGCTCATAAACATATAAATACAGTCCAGTTTGAAATAAAAGGCATTCAGAAATTACAAGAAAACCAAACATTTTTCTCGTAATGAAAACTAGAGACACATGAATATCAAATGCAGATGCATAATGAAAACAAGTAGTAGATATCATAAAACATTGCAACATCACTCACACCCTATAAAGCGCCTTGCATTGCTGTTTCTCCAATAAGAAAAAGCTTATAGTTGTGAAAAAAGGCACGTAGAACAGATCCGCATCCTCCTGCCTCTCAACTCTCACCACACTTTTCAACAACCTTTCCGATTCGGGCGCAATCAGATCCGCCCAAAGCCAGTAATCAACAGAATGCTGCACGCACGTTATAATCACAGATACTAAAATTAATTCCACAAAAAAATAGAAAATTACTCTGATGATGATGATAAAATGCAATGATACCTGTTCGATTAATCGATGGACGGGGCTGCCATTAGAGGTGAGATTATCAGTGTCTCTATAAGTATTTCTAAACAGCCAAAGCAAATCGTGGGTGAATTTTGACGGCATCTCGTAAACGTAAACCCTAATTGGCAAATCCAACGGGTAGTAGGGTTCTCTGTAAAATCGATCGCTATCTTTGGAAAACACTTGATCGTCGAATCTTGACACATCCTCTTCGCTAACTGTAGGAAACGGAGAGGAGGAGGAGGATCTCGGGTATTTGTGATCGAGGAAGTGCTCGAGGGAATCGACGAAGGAGGTTTCGGGTTTGAGAGAGAGATTGGGGTTAGTGTTAGGGTATGGAGAGGCTGATGGGTGACGGGTAGAGAGAGAGAAGAGTAAGAAGAGAAAAGAAAAGGCGAAAAGACAGATTGTGAAGAGGAGGATTGGAGATCTGGATCTTGAAGATAATATATGGAGTTGTTTGTTCGCCATTTCTATTTTAGCTTTGTTGTTTTCATTCGTTTTAGAAGAATAATCTCTGCTCTTATGTAACTGATTCGTCAAGTGTCAGCTTTGCCGTTTCTCTCTTTCGTTCCTCACAAATCCTCGGCTCCAGGAAGGGAAGGTCTTTTCTTCTCTTGTACAGTGTTTTATTCTTGTTTCAAGAAAAAATAAAAAAAGATAGAGATAAGATTTAATACTGAAATATAAAAGAAAGTGATTATTTCTGTATTTTATTTATTTATAATGGTCAAAATATAATAAAATATAATAAATTTTATTTTATTCTAATTAATATACATTGTTGTAAAACTTATATATATAAAATAATATTTATATTTTTTTTATTTTAATTGAGTGTTAAAATTAAAAATATTATAATAACACTAGTTATAATACCAAGATTAACTTAATAAATGGATCCGATGCTGGACTAGTCTGAAATTAAAAGAAAAAGATTTGACTTGACTTAACCTCATTAAAAACTCATGTTAACCTGAGATAAAACACAAGTTAAAAACTTATTGATTTTTTTTAGAAACAAAAATGATCAAAGTAAGGTTTTATTGATTTTTTAAAAAAAAAATTAGGTCTATCGGGTAAACCCTCTCAACCTGTGACCTGAACCTTATCTCAGATTGACTCTCGAGTCAGGTTTTAAAATTATGATAATAATTATTTTTATTCACACGTTTACTCGGGTCAACCAATGTTGACCCTTCCAACCCGTGACCTAGGCCTTGCCTCAACGGACCCTTGAGTCGAGTTTTAAAACTAAGATAATTACAACGTTAATCCCCGCATTGACTTGGGTTAACCTAGGTTGACACTCCTGATACGTGACTCGGGCCTTACCCTAGGTTGACCCTTAAATCAAATTTTAAAATTATAATAATAATCATTTTTATTTTATGTTAACTTGGGTCAACCCGGGTTTACCCTATTGAAACCTAACTCGGGCCTTACATTGACCCGAATCAACGGGCAACCCCTCTCGTAACCTAAGTCAACGGTCAACCCCACTTGTAACTCAGGCATTGCCCCAGGTCGACCCCTGAATCAGGTTTTTAAACTATGATAATAACTATTTTTATTCTTAAACTAACTTGGGTAAACCCAATCTGTGACCCGGGCTTTACCTCGGATCAATCCTCGAGTTGGATTTAAAAACTATAATAATAATTATTTTTATTTTTACCTATTTTAGTTGGACAATTTTAGAATTAAGGGTTTTTTACAATGATATTTTGGAAATAAAAAAATAAATATTGTCTCTATAAACATATCCTCTATATATATCATGTTTTGAAAATATAAAAATTCACTCCAAAATTGTTCCATAAACATATTTATTTTTATATATTTGTTTCTTTAACCAAACACACTTTTTTGTATTCACTGTCTCTATCTTTTCTATCACATGACAATAACTAAACGTTACTTAAGTCTCGCACAATCTTCCAAAAACAGTAGTGTTTACGTTACTCAAAAGTCTACTTGAATTTCATAATTGGCCACCATGCCCATAATAACTCCTTTTTTTTTTTTCCTTCAACCATTAACATTAACAAAAACTCTAACAACATGTTTAAACCCTCTAATTGAATTCAATTCAAAGGTTTTAATGAAATCTCATATTTGAAATCTTTTTTAGTGGTTTAGTTATATATATTCACTAGAACAAATAACTTGCATCTGGAAAGTAACAAGTCATGGATTTGAAATATAGGAATAAATGAGTTATTGTGACTTGGTTGCAAGTTTTAATTTATTTTAATGAATTTTATAGAAGTATTAGGTAAAATAACAAATTTTGTTCAATAAAACTAGATTAAGATTAACAAAATTTGTTCAAATAAAAAGTATCAATTGATTATGCATGATATGACAAGTTAATTTGGGAAAACTCTTTAATAAGTGAAAATTTACTAGAAGATGAATGATGTATAGAATGAAGCTCAAAACACTTTAATTTAAGTTAATTTAGGCACCGGATACAAGCATCTACCAATTTTAATAAGTGCAAATTTACTAGAAGGATCTAGCATCACAACCAAACACTTATAAAGATTGTTTTGTCTGGAATTATGATGAAATACCTGGTATATATAGAAGTTTAGTTGAGCATCTACTAATAATCAAGCTTATGTTTAAGCCATACAAATAACCTCCATGAAAAATAGTTTTAGATGTTAATGATCATGTGAAAGAAAGAAATCAATGATAAGAATACTATTTTCAAACTTTCTAGTTTATTACATTCTTAACATACTATTATTCGTGTTTTACAAAAACAATTCTCTAATAGTTATCTTTAGATAACTTTGTGATTATTTTCTTTTGATAAAATCTATCTGAATTTTCTAAATAATTTATCCAAACAAACTACATAATTATAGAAATAATTTTGTTATATCTTATAAGATAAACTTGATTGATTTTTATCTAATTTCGGTAAACCAACAATCTAAACAAATTCATCTTTAACAATGCAAATAGATCTTCATTATCACTACCTAATCGACCAATGATGGTCCCTCTGTCTCATCCAATTAAACAACAATAGTACCACAAGAGAAAAAATAAATAGCAGACCATAAGGAAGAAGGAGAGAGAATAGGATAGGGATGAGAAATAATCAAAGCATCTCATGGCTTGATATCCCTTCTAAAGTGGCGATGAGCATCATTCCCAGTCTAGAAGAAAAGACAAGGAGGAAACACTCTTGATCCATTGAAAAAGAACCCTTAATAATGGCGACACGTGGTCATATATACTAATAAGAGTAGCATCGCGTAGACTATACACTACAACACTACCAAATTATCACCACTATCCTTTACTATTCTAGAACTTCAGTCGATTTCCTCAACTATGAAAGTTCGATTTCAAACCCCTAATGTATTTGATTGCTTATTTTAAAACACTAAGTCTAGAATGGTATTATGATGACATATTTAGATTTGAATAATTTTTAACGTGTTGTTGATTAATGCATATTATTGTGATTATTATAAAATATTTGAAGTGTTATGTGAGTTCATTCTTGTTGTGTGAGAACCTCAGGGGTATGATACCACAGAGGAATTTATTTTCATTATAGAATAAGGTTAGAATTAATATCTTGTGATAAGGTTGGGAGAATCAGGTTACACTAGGTTTATCTAAGGTATAATGGTTTGGTCTCGGTGTGAAATATGATATGGTTTTTAAATTGTGAAATTTATGTGTTCATGTTGTTTTTGAATTGTTAATTTGTGTGTGAATGTTTGATTTTTTTTTGTTTAATTTTTCAGTATGATGTGTTTTGCATATGGATATGCATTGCGAATAAAATAAGAAAAAAAACACAAAAAAAATTTGCATGATAGATTGATGAATTGCGGCTTTGTTTTCAAAATAATTGGTTTATTAAATATGAACATGGATCGATGAGATAGAAAGTGTCTTTGGCGATACCCTCTCGATTCATTTTTTCATCGCACAATAAACTGTTATCCTACCGTTCATGTTACTCTTGAAGTGACAACATATGATAAAAGAAAAAACTATCATGTTCTTTTTGTCATCTTTGTTTGTAAATATGTTTTTTCATATTATTTATGTTTTATGACATATTAACCTCTGTTGTTATGATTGAACTTGGGTTAGGTGAATATGATCTCACATGAACCCAATCAGTATGAGTGACCCCTAAGAGCCTGTTTTGAACATATTCAAAAGAGAGGAATCAAAGTTCATTTTTCACTATCCATATAGGTTTAGCACTCATTTTAAATCCTACACCAATAAAAACTTTTGTTTAAGATTAAAATAAAAAAATTTCATAAATCGATAAAATCTCCTTTTTAGGGATTAATGTCAAGATTTTTGTTAAGATTTTTAAATTGACAAAAACTCCTATTTTTAGGGATTAATATCAAAATTTCTACCAAAATTTCTAAACCAATGAAATGTTTTTTTATAGGAATTAACATCGGGATTTTCCTAAAGTGGTAAAATCTTCTATTTTTAAAGATTAACGTATAACACTTTCATTCTAGCCAAAAATTAATGAAATCTCTTTTTGAGGGATTAACATCAAATTTCTTAAGGAGTTTTTAACATCCTTTTTTTAAAAAATATATATTAAAAAACCAATAAAAATAGGCTCATAAATAAATTTACACAATTAATAGTAGGCATAGAATAATTTAGAAGAGAACCCATAACAAAGGTAATTTTTTGCTTAAAAAGATGTTGTACAAGGGACATTGATCTTCTCCTGAATCAATACCTGAATCTTTGAATTATTTTTATTTTTCTCTTTAATTTTCGATAGTCCCGTATACATCACAATGTGACATTGGTGTCAATAAATTCATCTTGGAGAGAGAAACTCTATAAAGGTGGTTTTTTCCATTTTAACCATGCAAGAAAAAACAGATTGGGGCTTGTTAAGCTTTTTTTTTTATTTAGTTTATTTTTTTAGATTGATTAAAGGGTGTTTTGGAATTTAAAATGGGTTTATTGTAGCTCTTAGGTTGTTTTTAGGTTTTTTTTTTTTTGTAATAAACCAAGTTGAAATTTAGGTTTTGGGATTCCAAAACTCATACTCTAATTTTTCAGTCACTTGAGGTGGCTGAAAAATATTCCATAAATGAATTATTGCTTACTTGGACAAAGTGTTGTGCATTTTATTTTAAAAAAAAAACCTTGAGTGTTCGTTCATTTTTCTATATAAATAAAAAACCATGTGATCTTGGCTTTGCAGACCTTAGAGCACCTGAGTTTTTCCTATTAGACCAAGCACATGGGCTTAAATTTTTTTAAAATTTAATTTTAATTCATTTAGTTTTTTAAAAATATTTTTTAATTAATAACCTATCTCTTGTTTTTTAGATTGTGTAGTTTAAATATTTTTTAAAATATGAAATAATCTTTTGAATGATTTCTTTAATTTCATAACAAGTCAAAGAAATTATTGTAATTTATC